>Ga0172379_10003172_pt1 | contig 26844 bp, 21 predicted proteins | sample GrowelOW334metaG_FD_119756 | JGI IMG/M metagenome (GOLD analysis project Ga0172379, IMG submission 119756) | Groundwater microbial communities from an aquifer near a municipal landfill in Southern Ontario, Canada - Groundwater well OW334 metaG | ecosystem: Environmental > Aquatic > Deep...
CGGAACAACATGGAGCTACGTTCTCACATCAGCAGCTATTACCGCTATGGGACAAGATGGTGAAACCCTCACTATTGTCTCCACCGATACAGCAGGAAACAGTACTACGGCAACTAAATCAATTAGTGTGGATACTGTAGCCCCAACAACTCCCACGATTGCAACTAGTACTAATACATATAATACATCTTTCGATGCTGGCTTTAGTGTTGATGCAGGTGCAATCGTTACAGTTACTGGTACTACGATAGATAAGTTTACAAAAACAACGATTGGTGATATAGATACATACACCGCTAAAGCTAATGCTTTTGTCGGTACTGAAATCATCAAAATTGACGCTTCTATAACAGATGTCGCGGGTAATACAAGTCTACCAGCTACTCAAATAATTTTGAAATCCATCGATACCACAGTTGCAACCCCTCTTGTGACTGTTACTGATTCAGGTGTAGTAGACACTATCACGAATGATGCTTCGCTTCTCAATAATAGTGTTCCTAGTGGCATCACACGAACTTACAGCACTGATAATGCAACGGCAAGCTTATCGTATACAGCTCCAACTACAGAAGGCAGTCATACCGTCATCATCAGCGATACCGATAGTGCAGGTAATACGGCATCAGAGACTTTGACGTTTACACTAGATACGATAGCTCCTTCTGCCCCAATGATTACTTCTATCGCTAATACATACAATGCAGCGTTCGATGCTGGTTTTAGTATTAATACAGGTTCAAGTGTAATCGTCACAGTTAATGGCACTGCATTGGGTGACTGGAGTGAGAAGTTTGTTAAAGAAGAGAATGTAGGCGCTCCTGATAAGTATACTGCAATTATGGGTGTTTTTGATGGTACTGAGATTATTTTGGTGGATGCTACATTGACGGATGGTGCGGGTAATACAAGTCCGTCAGCTACTCAAGCAGCATTGAAACACATTGATACAAGTGCACCAATTTCAGCAGAACCAACCGTTGTTTTAACGAATGATTCTGCTATATCAGGTGATATGTTAACGAATGATGCAAGCTTAAGCGTTACTCCTATAGCTACTTCTGAATTGATACATAATTATAGTATTGATGGTGGAGCTTCGAGCACTAACTATACTCCTCCGATAACCAATGGAGAGCATACTGTTGTGGTTACGGATACTGATACAGCAGGAAACGTGGCTTCTTTCGCTTCGATTACGTTTATGTTGGATAAAACAGCTCCATCCAATCCAATAATTTCATTGGAAAATAATACAGGTTCGGCTTTGGATAATATTTCAAGTAATACTGACTCTATAATTGTCAGCCCTTTGGCAGAGGGTGATATGCGTACTTATCAAATGGGTAGCGATGCACCAGCTGATAGTTACACTGCTCCAACGATCGATGGGGTGTACTCTCTTATAGTGACGGATACCGACGGTGCAGGAAATGTTGCTTCAAGCACCTTCATTTTTATACGTGATACAGTAATCACTACCCCAACCGTGAGATTAACGACCAATTCGGGTTCAACAAGTGATTCTCTAACGAATAGTGCAAACTTAACCTTTAGCACTGCTTCAGAAACCGTGGTGCGTACGTACAGTATCAATGGTGCGACAGCAATATCCAGTTATACCGCTCCGACGAGCAATGGAGATTACACCGTTGTAGTAACAGATACCGATGTCGCGGGAAATACTGCTTTTGCATCGATTGATTTTACTCTCGATAATGTCGCTCCGTCCACACCAAGCCTCTCATTGATGTATGATACAGGTGCCTCATTAACGGACTATATTACAAATACTGTGGGCGCTGAAAGTATTATTGTAAGTGATCTCACAGAAAATGGAATTACACGTACTTATCAGCTTGATACTGGTTCTACATTATTATATATTCCAACAATATCTGAGGGTGCACACACTCTCAAGGTTACTGATACCGATACCGCCGGAAATGCTATTTCGAGTTCACTAAGTTTTACACGTGATACCACGATAGATACCCCAACAGTGAGCTTAACGACTGATTCGGGGATACAAGGTGACAATTTAACAAAGAATGCAGCATTAACGTTTAGTCCTAAAGCTGCAGATGTAACACGTATATATAGTATTAATGATGCAACAGCAACATCCAGTTATATCGCTCCAACTATTGATGGACAATATACCGTTGTGGTGACCGATACAGATACGGCAGGAAATAGTGTTTTCTCATCTATTAGCTTTAGCCTTGATAAAACCGCTCCAGATACTCCTCCAACTATTGACGAGATTATTGCAGGTGATAATGTGATTAGTCAAAGCGAAGCACTAACGGGTGTACTGATTGGCGGTAGCGCAGAAGCAGGTTCTACTGTCAGCATTTTTGACCCAAAATTAACCGTGACAGCATTGACAGCATTGACAGATGAGAGTGGCGCATGGAGTTATACATTATCTTCAGCAGATATAGCAACACTTGGTACAGGTACTCATAATGTAATATTGAGTGCAACGGATGCAGCAGGAAATGTATCGACAACAACAACGAAGTCCTTTGAAATTGGTTATTCAATAGCCAATGGTGCGACATGGCAATCTTACTCAGATACGAATGGCTTTATAGCTGATATTTACTCGATCACGGGGAATACAGCGTTTGATGGCAATTATATGTTGGGAACGAGTGATTCTATTAAAATATTAAATGGAAGCTTGGATACTGGAGAGAGTATAACGATTAACAATGCTATGAGTGCGATAAGTTATGGTGGAACAATTGAGGTAGCCGATTCTGCTGGTAATGTCACAATTAACATTGATAATGGTGTAACAAGTGCATCTTTTACAAACAGTGTGGCTAATCCGAATGTTTCTGTTAATATATTAGGAGATTACGCTATTTCTGATTTGAGTATTACTGGTTCAATGACAGTATCTTTTGGAGAGGTAACAAACCAAGAAACAATAACTCTTTCTACGCTTGTAAATAACGGGGCTCAGACCTTTAATTATACAGGGGTTGGATATATGGATAATCTTTTCAGTATTAGCGGATTTGAGAGTGGTACTGATAAAATTGATCTTTCATCGTTGGGCATTATAGGAACAAATAAAGTATTAAACGCTGAAAACTTTGTCTCAGGTGCGGGTGCTGTAGCCCTTGATGCAAATGATTTTATTATTAATGATACAACGACTGGAAATGTCTATTACGATGCAGATGGAAATACTCCTGATGGTTTTGCGGCAGTATTACTCCTTACCCTTACCGATCATGCAGTTCTTAGTAACACCGATTTTAAAGTTCTGTAAGCCAAATTAGTACCGCTTTATTCGATTGATTTTCTCACTAAATTTCTCCTCATTAGAGGGTAGCGGTTTAGTTGAGAAAACTTAATCCTCTTTCAGATATAAAGGGTTAATATTCCCCCATCAATCTAAAAAATTTTATAAGGAGAATATAATATGGTAATTCAAGATATACAGCAGTTTTCTGAAATTCGTCCCAAAGCAAGAGCGTATTTTTGTTATCTCTTTCACAAAAATCTCCCCAATCATCTCCCCTCGGTCACAGTAGAAGCTATTACCTCCCGTCTTCGCAAAATAAAAGGTGATTTACAAGGGGCGGATGCTGTCTATTTGTTAGACGCAGCAGGCAATCAAGTCGGGGCAACCTATCTTAAAACTGGGAAAAACGAGGAAGATATTGGTAAAAACCGCTCTACAAGGGCGTATTATTACCGCGCAATGCATGAGCGTCGTTGTACGATTACCGATCCTTATCCCTCACTTCTCAATGACGAACTGACAGTTACCGCATCGGAACCTATTTTTGATGAACATGGTGAAATAGTGTATGTTGCGTGTTTGGATATACCATTGGCAGAAGTGGTTCGTATCGCCCATCCGCTTGCTTCTGAGAGTATTGCAGGTAAGTTCTTTCGGATTATTTATGCTCTTTTTTCCGTTGCACTTACCTTTGTAGCACTCCTATTATTTGTCAAAGGGATAGAAGGATTTTTGACGTATGGCATTAGTGCATACGATAAAATTGAGATCAAAGATATTTTCGAATCGACAATTTTGTTAACGCTCTCTTTGGCAATATTTGATTTGGTCAAAACACTTTTCGAAGAAGAAGTTTTGGGGCGTTCCAAGAAAGATCCTGCCTCCGATGTCCATAAAACAATGGTACGTTTCTTGGGTTCGATTATTATTGCCCTCTCTATCGAAGCACTGATGTTGGTCTTTAAATTTGCAATGACTGAGCCTGCAATGCTTATTAATGCGATTTATATTATTGGTGGGGTATCTGTATTGTTAATAGGATTAGCCGTTTATATTCGTTTTACATATATTAAGGAGCAATAGACGATGATTGGAATTGTTGATTACAACATGGGAAATCTGGCGAGCGTTAAAAATGCGTTTGAAGTATTGGGTGAAAAAGTTGTTGTTGAATCCAATCCTCATAATCTTAAAAACTATGATAAGCTTATTTTACCGGGAGTCGGAGCTTTTCGCGATGCGATGGAACATCTACACGTGCGTGGAATGGACGAGGCAGTAAGAGAGTATGCCGCGAGTGGGAAATATCTCTTAGGTATTTGTTTGGGGATGCAGTTACTTTTTGAATCGAGTGAAGAATTCGGGATTAGCGAAGGTTTAGGGTTGATAAAAGGGCGTGTTGTCGCATTTGATTCAAGCCGTTTTCCTACCCCTCTCAAAGTTCCTCATATGGGGTGGAACCGAATGTTTACGAAAAATCATCCACTCTTTGAAGGACTTGACGAAGCGCACTATCTCTATTTCGTCCATTCTTATCATGCACTTTGTACCGATGAAGCAGATAGCATTGGTGAGTGTGTTTATGGTTATCGTTTTACGAGTGCTGTTGCGCATAACAATATTATTGGGATTCAGCCTCACCCTGAGAAAAGTCATAAAAATGGTCTGGCTATTCTCAAAAATTTTATTAAACTTTGATGTTAAACATCTAAATGAGCAAAGCCCATTTAGATGGCAAGGACATATATGTCCTTTGCAATCCCCTAAAGCTACCCACGTAAATGTGGGAGATTCTAAATATCTAAAAAAGGTGTATATATGACTATTTTTCCAGCAATTGATCTCAAAGACGGCAAAGCGGTTCGCTTAACCAAAGGGCTTATGGAGAGTGCCAAAGTGTACTCGGATACTCCATGGGAATTAGTAAAAACGTTTGAAGAGATGGGTGCACAGTGGGTGCATTTAGTTGATCTCAATGGTGCTTTTGCAGGTGAGCCCAAAAATTTGGATCAAATTCGCCTAATCCGTGAAAATTGTAATGTTAAACTTCAGCTAGGTGGAGGTATCCGAGATGAAGCAACGATTCAACGTTATCTTGAGTTGGGTATTGATCGTCTTATACTGGGTTCCATCGCTTTGCGTGACCCTGAATTTGTGAAGGCTATGGCGGCTAAATATCCGATTGTTGTTGGTATTGATGCTATTGATGGATTTGTTGCCGTAGAGGGATGGGGTGAAGTGAGCCAAATGAGAGCGACTGATTTGGCACGTAAATTTGCGGATGCAGGTGTTGAAGCAATTATTTGCACCGATGTTGGTCGAGATGGAACTTTGAGTGGTGTAAATGTTGAATTTACCCTTGAAATTGCACGAGCTTGTAAAATTCCTACCATTGCCAGCGGTGGGGTGAAAGATGATAAAGATATTGAAAAATTACTCGCAACGGGTGAAATCTCAGGTGTAATTGTCGGAAAAGCGTTTTATGAGGGTCATATTGATTTAAAATCTTTTTTTTAAACTCTACTCAAAGTTCGTTTAGCTATGATTGGGAAATATTTCAAAAATAAGAAAATTACATCGATTACAAAGGATATGCTTTGAAATTATTAGTGGTAGATGACAGTTCAACAATGCGTCGAATTATAAAAAACACTCTTTCACGTCTTGGGTACGATAATGTACTTGAGGGGGAAGATGGCATTCAGGGATGGACTGTACTGAATGAAAATACAGATATTAGTATGTTGATTACTGACTGGAATATGCCTGAAATGAATGGGCTTGAATTGGTTAAAAAAGTGCGTGCAGATGCTAGATTTAACGATTTACCGATCATCATGGTCACGACAGAAGGCGGTAAAGCAGAAGTTATTACTGCACTTAAGGCGGGGGTTAACAATTATATTGTTAAACCTTTTACGCCACAAGTTCTCAAAGAGAAGCTTGCAGCTGTTTTGGGCACTGAGGCTTGATGCAAGACTATTATTATATGTTGGTGGTCAAACCATCATCGCATTTGGAGCTGTTTACCGATTTTTTGGTGGATGTCGTTCCTGTCGGTTTTGAAGAGATTGATGAAGGGTTCATTGTTCGCAGTGAGGAAGACCTTGAGACAATTATGTGGGGTATTGAGCAGTTTGCAGAAGCATTGCAACGGGCATTAGGTCAAGTTGTTGATGTGGATATGACCCTCACAAAAGAGAAAAATAATGATTGGATTGCACAGTATCAAAGTGCTATTACTCCGATAGAAATCCCCCCCTTTTACATTCATCCAACGTGGGAAGCACCCAAAGATGGGATGCTCAATATCGCAATTGACCCTGCTTTAGCCTTTGGTACGGGACACCATCCGACGACAGCATCTTGTTTACGTGCTATTGCAGCCGTTGTTTCGGAGGGGAATGAAGTTATGGATGTTGGTTGCGGTAGTGGTATTCTTGCTATGGCAGCACTTCTAAAAGGGGCTATCGTTGATGCGTGCGATACCGATCCTCTTTCCGTTGACAATGCCCGTGTTAATGCAGAGCAAAACAAATTGGCGTATCGACGTTTATGGGAAGGTCCAATTAGCGAGACGCAAGAGCAGTATGATATTATCGTTGCCAATATAGTGGCAGATGTTCTTGTTTTTATTGCCAGTGATCTTAAAAAAAGGCTACGTGAAAAAGGGACTCTTGTTTTATCCGGGATAATGGATAAATATGAAGCAAAAGTTTTACGCGCCTATAAAGAGTATGACTTACGTGAACGTATCGTTGAAAACGAGTGGGTAACGCTCATATTAACCAAAAAGGAATGATGCTGTGGCACAACCAGAACAATCGACTCCCCCGAATAAAAATGATAATTTTTTTAATAAAAATCCTCTAATTACTTTTGCAGTTTTTTCCATCGTCGTTATCTTGCTTTTTAAAGCATTTGTTGGCAATGAAAATGATTTAAGTGCAAAAGTAAATGGTCAAACATCGACGCGAACTCAAGAAGTAAGTTATGCGGAGCTGAAAAAACTAATTGAAAATAAACAAGTTGAAAAAGTAGCGATTGGTCAAACCTATATTAGAGCAATAAGCAGCGATTCTAAGATAGCCTATACCACTCGTATTGTTCGTGATGACAATACACTGATCCCTTTATTGGATCAACAAAAAATTGATTACAGCGGATTTAGTGAGACCAATTGGTTCACTGATATGTTTGGTTGGCTTTTCCCTTTCCTTATTATTATTGCTATTTGGATGTTTTTTGCAGGACGAATGCAAAAAAGTATGGGGGGTGGGATTCTGGGAATGGGAAGCTCTAAAAAGCTTGTTAATTCTGAAAAACCAAAAACAAAATTTGATGATGTTGCGGGTGCTCAAGAAGCAAAAGAAGAAGTACGTGAGATTGTTGACTTCTTGAAATCACCGGATCGTTATGTTGAGCTTGGGGCGAAAATTCCAAAAGGTGTATTACTCGTTGGTAGTCCCGGAACAGGTAAAACGTTATTGGCAAAAGCAGTAGCAGGTGAGGCGGAAGTTCCTTTCTTCTCGGTATCGGGTTCAAGCTTTATCGAAATGTTTGTAGGAGTAGGTGCTGCGCGTGTTCGTGATTTGTTCGAGCAAGCCAAAAAAGATGCACCTTCCATTATTTTCATTGATGAGATTGATGCTATCGGTAAAAGTCGTGCTGCTGGTGGAATGATGGGTGGCAATGATGAACGTGAACAAACTCTTAATCAGCTTCTTGCCGAAATGGATGGTTTTGGTACGGATACCCCTATTATTATTTTAGCGGCAACGAATCGCCCTGAGATTCTTGATCCTGCATTACTTCGTCCTGGACGATTTGATCGTCAAGTATTGGTCGACAAACCTGATTTTCAAGGTCGTATTGATATTTTGAAAGTTCATATCAAAGTGGTTAAGCAAGACAGTGATACCGATATTGAAGAGATTGCACGTCTAACGGCTGGTTTGGCAGGTGCGGATTTGGCGAATATTGTCAATGAAGCAGCATTGCTTGCAGGGCGTAAAAGTCAAAAAACAGTACGTCAAGCGGATTTACGTGAAGCGGTTGAGCGTGCCATTGCAGGTCTTTCCAAAAAAAGTCGACGCATTGATGAGAAAGAGAAGCGAATTGTTGCGTATCACGAATGTGGTCACGCCCTTTTGGCGGAAACGACTAAGGGAGCTAAAAAAGTCTCTAAAGTTTCTATCGTCCCTCGTGGTCTTGCAGCATTGGGATATACGCTTAATACACCAGAAGAGAATAAATATCTGATGCAACGGCATGAGCTTATTGCTGAGATTGATGTCCTCCTTGGTGGTCGTGCGGCTGAAGAGGTCTTTATCGGTGAGATTAGTACGGGTGCAGCGAACGATTTGGAGCGTACAACGGATATCCTCAAAGCGATGGTGCAGATGTACGGAATGAGTGATGTCGCAGGTCTTATGGTACTAGAGCGTCAACGTAGCACCTTCTTGGGTGGTGGTATGACACAAGCCAAAGAGTACAGTGAAAAAATGGCTGAAGGCATGGATACCTACATTAAGACGACACTTAACGAGCGTTATGCGGAAGTTAAAATTCGACTCGAAGAATATCGAGATGCCATTGAAAAAATGGTAGAATTACTGTATGCAAAAGAAAATATTTCTGGGGATCAAGTTCGTGAAATCATTGAAAACTACGAAAAAGACAATGACATCGAGACGAAACTATCACCCAAAAAAGAGATAGCTAAATCTTCTTAGGAGTTAACAATGATAATGCAAAATGACACGTTTATCCTCTCTCGTCAAGGATGGTTGCCCGTTTTCTTCGCGGCAACTTTTTTTGTCCTCTTCACAATGATGGGATTACATTTTTTCCAATTTATTGCTGGTGCACTTCTTATCGCTTTCTTGGTTCTTTTCCGTAATCCTGAACGTAGTTCACCAACAGGGGATCCTCTGGATATTTTAAGCTGTGTTGATGGTGTTGTTCTGACGGTGGAAGATACTTTAATCAACGAAGAGGTAATGAAAAAAGTCACGATTCTCAACGGATTGTGGAATATCTCTATGCTCCGTGCACCTTATAATAGTACCGTGCAAGGGTGTCGTATTCGACATGGCGTTTCTTTGGGTTTGCAAGATCCTCTTGCTGAAAGCTTGAATGAGAAAGCGGTTCTTTCGTTTCGTTCATCTCGTGGTGATGATATTTACGTGGAACATACAAGTGCGCAAAGTTGTTTTTCTATCGCTCTTGGAGTAGAGGATGGGCAAAAAATGAAAGAGGGTTATCGCTATGGCTTTTTGGCAAAAGGGAGAACGATTTTTTATCTTCCTAGTAGTGCAGAGTTAACGATTCACCCTGGAGCGGATGTACGTGCTGGAGAGAGTGTGATTGGTCGATTTGAAGGATAACCTCTTTTTGTTACAAGGGGTGATAAAGTTGCGGCTCGGTCGCAAGTTTGTCCGTATCAATTTTGAAACCAAAGTTGAGTGATTTAAACCCCGTATTTCCCATTTTAGTAAATTGATTAGAAGCTGCTAAATTATTCTGAACTTGCATATAAAGAAGTCCTAGTGCATAACGACTTTCTAGGTAGCTAGGGTTAGTCATTTTGGAGAGTTCGAGTAATGCTATTGCATTTTGGTAGTGCCCAGCACCTATGGACGCAGATGCTGCCATAAAAAGGGTTCGCTCGTCTTTGAGATTGTAAGTATCAACTACTTGATTATAAAGGGCGTAAGACTTTTCGAAATCTTGATTGTAAAAATGAGCCAGTGCAAGTGCCGCTGTAATGTAGGTTCGATTCTCTGTTGTTGTTTGCAATTTATCCTCTAGCTGCTGAATAAGTGGCGTAAGTCCTCCTGTAAGCGCCGCCATCATCACCCCTCGTTCACGAGAAATTTGTGGTCCAAAATAAAAATCTTCATATCCTATCTTTTTATCCTTGAGATAATTAATGGAAGCACGGGCATACGCTTTTGGCATTAGCGTGTTGTAATGAGTATCAATATAGAGGAGATGTGGTAGAAGGTTATTCGGCTGTATGTCCACAAGTTTCTCAGATGCTTTTTGTGCATCAGCACTCATGTTTAGCTCTTGTGCAATGATTAGTTTCATTACCACATAAAGGGGTCTTTCTTTATAATGGTTCTCCAACCAACGACTTGAAGAGAGATAATTGTTTTCACTCATGGTGATAAGAGTACGGTAGAGATCGAACTCTTCATTTTGGGCTTCTTGGGTAAGGTTCTCTTTTATGATTGAGACGAGCTTTGGATTAGGCTTGGAAATTAGCTCAGAGGTCATTATCGCAAAAATACCTGAGAGGTAATTGTCGGCATCGGAATGATAAGAGCTTAAAAAATGGTCATACGCTTTGGAAAAATCGCCTAATTGCGCATAGGTAAGGGCGAGATTATATTGAAGAATGGAGTGTTTTGGATGAGCTAACACAAGTTTTTGAAGCTGTGTATTGGCATCTTTAAGATGAAGACGTAAGGCTTGTTGAACCGCGACAGAGAGACCGTAATCAATATTTGATTCGTGAACCCCTTGTTTGAAACTCAGCTTTGCGGAGGCAATATCATCAATGTAAACGTCCGTATTTCCTCTACGAATATAACCAATGGTTTGATTGGCATTGAATGTTTTATACGGGGCAAAAGCGAAAATTTTTGGATAGACTTGAGTGTGCATCTTGGCATCCGAAGAACGATACACTTTTTGTACGGTATCAGGCTCAAAGAGGGTGGATCTGAGATAAACTTTGATAGGGTAGGGGGTATAGACATCATTAGGATACGTTTCAGTCACTTTTTTTAGTAACAACCCAGCATCTTGATTTTGTCCTATCATAAGATCAACATACGCCAATGAGAGAGATTCTTGAATAGGTTTTTTATTTTGAAGCATGGCATTGTTAAAATATTTACTTGCTTTATTGAAATCACCCTTATTCGCATACAATAATCCAAGTGAAAACGAGTCATCATCTTGCTGTTGATTTTCAAGCGACTTGATTGCTGCATCATAATTGCCATACAGAGTATTGACAGCAGTTTTTATTTTATCTTGGCTTCTTTGATACTCATGCGTCGTTGGATGATTGAGGGCACTAAGCGCTTCGAAGTAATTTCCCTTGTAATAATTGATTAAGGCATAATAATAGGAGTACATAGGAGAGGTGCTCTCCGCACTTAAATACGTCTGGGCGAGATTAATATAATGTTCAAAGTCTTGTTGCTGATTTAGATTTAAACAGCACACAGCAGCATTGATAGCGCTTACGCATCGATTGTCATTCATTGTAATAGCGTGTTTGAAGTTTTCTAATGCGTCAGCGTATTCTTTTTCTTTCAGTCGTGCAACACCTAGATTATATTCTGAAATAGATTCTGAATAGAGGGCTATTTTTTCAAATAGTTTTAATGCTTCTATTTGATTCCCATTAGTATACATATAGTTGGCTCGTTCAATCATACTCTCTAATTGGCTCGGCTTGATTTTTGGTTCTTGGAGATTTTTGGAAGGAATTAGTGCCTCTTCTTGCTGGGGAATCTCTGCATTTTTTAAGTGTGCAAGGTAAGCGTACGTGCCTCCACCTGCTGCTAGTAAGAGTGTTGCTACCCCTGCTGCAATCAGTATTATTTTCTTTTTATTCGGTGATGGCGTAATCTCAGCTGAATCTTCATTTTTAGCTTCGACACCTGCGGCATCGGACTCTTCAATAATGACTACTTCTTCGTACTCTTCAGCCATGGCGCTACTTTAATTTCTATAAATATTTTTGTAATACAGCAGGGAGGGTAATCGTCCCGTCTTCTTGTTGGAAATTCTCCATAAGGGCAACCATTGTTCGCCCAACTGCTAAGCTTGAACCATTGAGAGTGTGAACGAATTTATTTTTCCCATCTTTTTTGTAACGGATTTTCGCACGTCGCGCTTGGAAGTCACGTGTATTGGAAACGGAGCTGATCTCACGGTAGGTATTTTGTCCCGGAAGCCAAACTTCCAAATCAACTGTTTTAGCAGCTCCAAATCCTAAATCGCCAGTACAGAGAGTGACCAGACGGTGAGGAAGCCCCAGCGCCGTAAGTAAATCTGAGGCACACGCTACCATTTCATCAAAGATCACGTCGCTTTGATCGGCTCTTGTAATACTGACAAGCTCCACTTTGTGAAATTGATGTTGACGTATCATCCCACGAACATCGCGTCCGCCTGAACCTGCCTCTTTACGAAAACACGAGGTATATCCTGTCATTTTAATCGGCAAATCTTGAGCGTTTAAAATCTCATCTTGGTAGAGATTAGTAAGGGGTACTTCGGCGGTAGGAATAAGAAATAGCTCCTCCCCATCGACTTTGAAAAGATCATCTTCAAATTTCGGAAGTTGTCCTGTCCCCTCTAATGCGCGACGGTTGACAAGCATCGGAACACTCACCTCATTAAACCCTCGTTCACGGTTGAAGTCCAGCATAAAGTTGATAAGTGCCCGTTCCAAACGTGCCCCCATTCCGCTGACGACACAAAAACGGCTTTTGGCAAGCTTGACTCCACGTTCAAAATCAATCCAACCATTCGCTTCGGCAAGTTCCCAGTGTTCTTTTGGGGTGAATGAAAATGTTGGAGGAGCGAGAACTTTTTTGATCTCGATATTGTCGTTTTCATCTTCTCCATCGGGGACACTCTCATCGGGAAGATTGGGGACACGCATAGCAAGGGATTCCAATGCTTCTTCTGCATTGCGTTGAGTCTCTAGTAATTCGACAAGTTGGGCTTTTGCTGCATCGACTTCGATTTTAAGCTCGTCCGTGCTTTTTCCCTCTTTTTTATATTGACCAAAAAGACGGCTCCGTTCATTTTGGGCAGCTTGGGCACTTTCGTACGTCAATTTAGCATTTTTTAGGATTTCATTTGCACTTTTAAGGGCATTGATAAGTTCACTATCGACTTTCTTGCGTTGAAGAGCGACAGCGGTTGCGTCAAAATTATTTTGGAGAAGTTTTAAATCGATCATAATAGTCCTAAAAAAGTGGTTGTATATTGGGTTGATTATAGCTAAAAGAGACTGAAATTAGCTCAAAATTGCCTTCGCAAGCTCGAACTGATTCGCTGTCATAATATGAATTTTAGGATGTAATACTTTGAGTTCTTCAAAAAGAGTTTTACTAAGTTCAAATCCGACTCGGTACTCTTCTTCGACACTTATTTTAGAAGCTGTTTCTAATGCTTCAACCCACGTTTGCGGAACATGAATTCCGGGAACATTTTCATCCAGAAATTTTGCAGTACGAAGTTTAGTAATGGGAAAATAACCTAAAATTAATACGCAGTTACTGTTATGCTCAGTATTGGCTTCGGACATCATAGAAAGAAGTTTTTGGGCACTTTCACAATCATATACAGGTTGAGAAACGATTCCTATTGCGCCGTGAGCAACTTTTTTGGTCATCTTTTTTTGTAAAGAGGCACTATTTTTGGAATAGGAGTCGATAACGGCGAATGGGTAAAGCGGGAGGGGTTGTGCTAACAGTTTTTGTTCCGCTAAATCGGTTCCGCTATTGAGGGTAGTGATAATGTCTAAAAGTAAATTGCTGTTTCCCTCAAAAACCCCTTTGGTATGAGGTTGATCGGAGGAGTGCGCGCTGTCACCCGTGAGGGCGAGTATGGCGCGTACATTGGATTCATTGGCACCGAGAAGATCACTTTGGAGGGCGATACGGTTGCGATCACGCATACTCATGGTTGCCAATACGGGTTTATGAAAACGATCTTGAAGTTTCATAGCGGCGAAGAGAGCATTGTATTTGAGTTTGGCGAGAGGGTTATCTGTGGTGCTAAATCCATCGACGAGTTTATCTAACCCTAAAGCGGCGATTTTTTCGATAGTAGGGGCAAACTGCGCCGAACGTGACGGGGTTGTTTCAAGAGTAATATACGTACCATTACGGAGTTTGTCGATAAAAGGTTCAAACAAAAGATGCCTTTGGATATAATTGCGTCATTATAACAAATAGGAAACACGTTTTGATTAAGTTAGCAGTATTTGATTTTGATTCGACCTTAATGGATGGGGAAACTATCGATTTTTTTGCTCAGTCTTTGGGAATTGGTGAAGAAGTATCGGCGATTACAGAGCGAGCTATGAATGGAGAACTTGATTTTTTTGAATCATTGCAACAGCGTGTTGGTTTGCTCAAAGGATTGGAGTTTTCAAAAGTAGAAAAAATTTGTCATAATCTCCCTTATATGAACGGTGCTATCGAAACGATTGCGGCACTTAAAGAACGTGGGATTAAAGTTGTTTGTTTTAGTGGCGGGTTTCGTTCGGCTACTTCTCATGCTAAAAGTATCCTTGGATACGATGCTGATTTCTCCAATGTTTTGCATGAAAAAGAGGGGAAGCTCACAGGACTTGTTGGTGGAGATATGATGTTTGATTTCTCCAAAGGCGATATGCTACAACGGCTACAAGGACTTTTTGGGATCACTCCTGAAGAGACAATGGCTGTTGGTGATGGGGCAAATGATCGCTCTATGTTTGAGCATGCAGGGGTTAGAGTTGCTTTTTGTGCGAAACCTATTTTGAAAAAAGAGGCGAATGTCATCATTGACACGAAAGACCTCACCCAAATTATTACGAAGGTATTTATTTAATGTTAGAAAATTCTTTATGGTTGCGTTACAACCCAGAAAAAACAATTCGTGAAGCACTAACACGCTTGTATGCGTGCGATGCAGTAGAGATCGAAGAAGATGAGCGTGAATTATACGCATCGCTTAAACGTCATTTGACGAAAAAAGAGCTTAAAATCATAATGATGAATGAAGGTGGATGCACTCCTGAAGCTATTGGTGCGGAAGTTGCCCTTGAGGGTGAAGAGCTCAAAAAAGCACAATACAAAGCATATCGCAAATTACATCAAGCTAAAATTCGCTTGGAAGTTCGTGCTAATAGAGTGAAAGAAGTGGTAGAAACTGCTGACGAAGAATAAAACAAAGTAACCTAATGGATTGATTAATCGTCCATTTATTCTTTATGAGATATGATGTTCGATTAATAAAAAACAAGGATTGAATATGAAGAAATCAACTTCACTTTTTCTTGCAGCGGTTGTTGCTGTTGGAATGATGAGTACATCTGCGTCTGCGGATATCAAAAAAGGGCAAAAAGCGTATTTGAAAACGTGTAAAACGTGTCATGGTAATGGTACTAAAGGTGCTGCTATGCATACACAAAGTGAATGGGATGCGTTGTTTGCTAATGGCGCTGAAAATATCATTAAAGCGCACGTAGGAACAAAAGCAGAAGCAGAATTTAAGTCAGAAGGCTTTAAGTCAAAAGCGGTAGATCTTTATGACTTCTTGCACGAATTTGGCAACGATTCAGGAAACGTCCCTTCTTGCGGATAACTTCTTCTTGTCCCCTTCTAGGGACAATCTTTTAACACTTCTTCTCAATTTCTCTTCTTAACTTTTCATTACAGTGATATTATGGTGCAATAGGCTTTGGTGCTGGCTCATAAAAATAAAATCCTTGTGCGCTGTGCACCCCAATTCTTTTGACAATATCTGCGACGGCTTCATTGTGAACGAATTCAGCAACAGTTTCAATAGAGGCTCTTGTAGCAAAACTTAAAATGGTCTCTACGATGGTAATCGCTTTTTCGTTGGTATCGAGGTAGCGGATCAAAGAACCATCAATTTTGAGGATGTCAACGGATAGATTTAGAATGTGAGCAAAGTTGGAGTAGCCACTTCCAAAATCGTCAATCGCGATTCGGCATCCATATTGGCGCATAAGGGTAATAAATTGGGTCAGCTTTTCATAATCTTCAATCGCTTCGCTTTCTAAAATCTCAAAAATAATCCGTTGACCAATGGTTCCATATTGACGTAACATTTGGCAAATTATTGTTGTCGTTTCCTCATCCACAATATCATCAATGGAGAGATTGATAGAAAAGTCACCGGAATGCTGGGCGATTACTTCAAAACTTTTGGTAATGATGGTGCGAGAGAGCGCATGGTATAAATTTGATTCTTTTGCAATATGAAGATAGGGAAAAATTGATCTAACAGAGCCATCTTCCATAACGATTCGTGCTAATACTTCATGCTTGGTTATGCTCAGGGTTGATAGGTTTACGATAGGTTGAAAATAGGGGAGAATACGATTATTTTCGAGAGCACTTTTAAGTTCATGAACCTTAGTCATATTATCCAAAATAATTTTTCGTAAGTTGAGTCCATTATGATAGATAACAAGATTGGATTGCTTTTTACTTTTAAGTGCCATATCGGCGGTTTCAAGAAGAGGCATGGAATCGGATGCGGCAACGGAGATAGATGGGGTGCGTATCTCACCATCTATAGTAATTGGTATTTGAGAAAATGTAGACAAAACTTCTTGAGCAAAAGATTCAAGATTTTGATTTGATGAAAGCTCAAATAAAATACCAAAATCATCTGCCCCTAAGCGGTAGTAGGTTGGATTTACTCCTGAAAATTTCATATGGCGAATGTTGTGAGCCGTTTCGATAAGAAGACGATCTCCTGACTTGATTCCATAAAAATCATTGTAGTGTTTGAACTTATTGATATTGATCAGAATGAGAGCGAGATTTTTCTTTCTGCTTATCCGTTCTTCATACGCTTTACGATTTTTGAGATGGGTAAGTGTGTCGAGACGGATTTCTCGTTCAGTTCGGAATAAAAAGTGGATGATAATAGCCAAAGTAAGGATAAATAGGATGACTAAAATATACGAAAAATAGTTAATAAATTCGAGTTCATTGTTGGACTCATCGAGAAACATTTTTTGTGAATTTGCCAATGCAATAGCAATCTTAGGATTATGAATTTGACTGAAGGCATTGATATAGAGGGGGAAAAATTGTTGAATTACTGCAAAATGCTGCAGTGCTCTTTGGAGTAATTCTTCATTTTTTGGATCGTTAAAATGTTTATGAGAGAGCTTTTTGGTAGAAAGGTGAAGGGATGCCATAAGATTAGCATCCATACCATTTTTTGCCAGCAATATTGAGCCACTAATCCGATTAATCTCTTCTAAAAGTTTTTGTTCATCATGATTACGGATATTTTTTTCTTCAATTAGGTGCTGCTGTAATACCAAAAGAGCCGTAGATGTATTTTTAATGACAGTGTTGAAGGTTTGGAATTCATAGATAGTTTGTATTTTTTGATCAAGTAGGACAGTATATTTTTGCAATAAGTGACGTGTTTCTGGATGTCCTTCGAGTAGATGAGGATTATAATAGAGGGTCTTAGTTGCGTACTGAACTTCCTTGATCTTTTGGTTCACATCGTCTTGATTGGTATAGAGAAAGAAAGAGTTATTAAGAATCTGATAATCAAGTTTTCTATCCGCAACTTCGATTGCTTTAAATTCTAAGGAAATGCCATTACGCTGAGCAAAATAGTTTTTAGTAAAGGAGTTAAAAAGAAATAAGGAAGTAACCGCCCCTAAACCTAATAGCGACGCTACTGAAAGTTTGTAGGAGAGTTTCATAATTGTTCTCTTTGCAAGGGGCGTTCACCTGTGAGAGTATCTAAAAAAGTGACCAATAAATCAATTTCTTTTTTGGAAAGTTTGAGTCCTAAGTTGTTGTACCCCATTTTGCTAACGGCATCGCGAAGAGTTCGAGAACTACTGTCATGAAAATAGGGAGCAGTGAGTGAAATATTGCGTAAGGTTGGTACCTTGAAAATATTTTTATCCCACTCCTTTTTCGTTATTGCATAGCGATCATCAATATTTGGATTATGGTGTATGGGGATGATTGCCCCCATTTTTTGAAAAGAGTTTCCTCCTACATTGACTCCATTATGGCAACTGACGCACCCCAATGTTTTGAAAAGAGCATATCCTTGCATCTCATCTGAAGATAATCTCGTTTGCCCTCTTAAATAACGGTCAAACTTTCCATTAGGGGTGATAAGCGTTTTTTCATATTCAGCAATCATTTGGGCTATATCATCAGGAGAAATGGTGGGGTGCTTGGTGATTTTGAAAAAAGTGGCTTTGTACTCTGGATTCGCCTCTAGCCTCTTTGCTGCTTCTCTCAAAGGTAGCCCCATCTCAAGAGGGTTGTGAATCGGACCGAGTGCTTGTTCGCTTAATGTTGCTGCCCGCCCGTTCCAGAATTGGGAAAAATTGAAAACGGCATTAAATACGGTAGGGGTATTCATGATTACTTGTGTACCGTGCACCCCAATAGAGTGAGATACTCTATCGGCTCCTCCGTGAGAAATATCGTGACATGAAGCGCAAGTGATTGTATAATCTTGAGAGAGGATTGGATCAAAAAAAAGCTTTTTTCCAAGTGTCGCTTTGGCTGAATTATACGGAACCAAAAGTGGTATCGGCACAATCGGCTCCGCTGCAGCGAGACAGTTGCAAGTGATGATAAATATAATCAATATAATTTTCATGCTTTTAACTATTCCTACAATAATATAAATATATCATATCATAGCGTTAATTAAAATGTTGCTTTTAGCCCCAAATACACCATCCGTCCGCGTAGTGGTCCCCAAATATGAGCCGAATCAAATCCTGCTGGAGTGCTGTTATCGTAAAAAAGCGGAGATTCAACATTGGTTTGGACATAATCGAAGAGATTTTTAGCTCCGGCATAGAGCGAGAAATTTTTATCCAGTTGTTTGGTGAGTTTTAGATCGACCGTTGTATAAGCAGGTGCTGTTGACTTTTTGGGCGATGTTGCGAGATCATCATTATAACGATCAATATAATTGTACGGCGCTAAATCACGTGCCCCGACGTAGGTTGCTTCGGTGTAGAGTTCCCATCCATTGATGTCATAATCGACGCTAAATCGTGCACGTTGTTCGATAGCCGCTAGGGAGAGGTGTGATTTGTATACATCGTCGTAACGGTACATTTCATAACTGCCTGAGAGGGTGAGTGTGTCGTTAATGGCATAGCCGATTACAATGTCCCCATTTTTGACATTGACATTTTGGGAGAGATTTTTGAGGGTAGGGATACCGCTTACATCATCAATATACGCAAGATTTTTTACTTGGGTATAGGCGGCAGAGGCAGTAATATTGAATCCCTTGGCTTTGTAGGCAAGAGAGTAGTTTGCCCCTTTTGATTGTTCTAAGGCAGTAATATTCATTCCAAAGCCATTATCAAGTAAGCCATGCTCCGACTCAAAAAAGGTGAGAGGGGAGCGGTATCCCATCCCTGCACTAAATCGTGAGGTAAGATCATTGGTGTGATTGTGGCGATAATGGAAACGGGGAACGAGGAGCGTTTTGTCAATTTCATTACCTTGGGCTGTTTTACCTTTCCAATCGGTGGTGATTTTGGCTCCACGAACGGCAAGAGTCAGTTCATTTTTATCATCAATCATCCATGCGTCTTGTCCATAAATTCCTAATGCAGTGTAGTCAAAATCATCTTTTTCTATATTTGGATTGGCAAATAAGGTTGATGCCGAGCGTGCCGTTTCAATTTTAATATCCGTTCCGTAGGTGAGAAAATGGTTAGCATTGAGAGCATGATCGATTTTGAGATCACCAAAATAGGTTTTATCAACATTCCCATAATCCGAGCCTTCATAGAGGGAATCTTGGCTTTGTTGGGCGTAGGCAAGGGTGGTTTGAAGATTCATATCACTATTGAGAAAATGACGCTCTTTGAGATAAATCTCATCACGCTTCGTATTAATCCTCTCTAGTGCAGACATGGGGTTGCTAAGCAAACGATTTCGGACATTGCCTCCTGCAAATGCCACATCATTATGAAGGGGATCATAGCTTGATACAGCAGAACCCTCCGAAACCATCGGTCCGCCGAAAACATTGGAGGTAAAATGGGCTGCTTTGAGCTCCACCGAATCGTATTTGCTAAACTCATGGGTTAGCATCACAGAGAGGGATTGATTCTCCATGCTAGGGGATTCACTGACACCGTTATGGTCATTATCAACTTGATCTTGGGCATGATACGATGCGGAGATCAGAATTCCTGTCTTTTTATCGGCACTTAGAGCCTCACCAAGGAGAGAGTAGTTTTTGCTTCCCAATGTCCCCATGGAGGTATCGATTTCAATGCCGTTGCCACGAGGTTTGCGTGGGATAATATTGATAGTTCCTCCGATGGCTTCGGGGGCGGTGAGGGATGCCCCTGAACCACGGGCGATTTCAATACTCTCAATATCTGCCGTACCGATAGCATCCATCCCGTAAAAACTTGATACGGTGGAGTTAAAAGGGATACTGTCGATAAGGACAGTCGTGTGTTCCCCTTTGAGTCCGTTGAGTTGTACTCGTTTGAGTCCGCAGATGGAGCATCCTGTGGTGACACTCACTCCTGCTTGTTTTTCAATGGCTTCGGCTAGAGTTGCAGATTGGCTTTGTTGGAGATCTTTTTTGGTGATTATTTCGGTCGCTTCCACCAAATCTTTGAGGCTCCCTTTGGATTGGACAATAGGAGCATCAACGCTCTCTACGGTAAGTGTGTCAAGTTGAATATCATTCGCCGAGGCAAAGGTACAAATCGCTGCGCACGCAACGATGGAAAGTGTTTTTTTCATAGAGGTATCCTAAAAGGTTAAATAATTATAGTAATGGTTTGTTTTTTGATAATTAGGTAGATTTTAAGAGAGCGGTGGGGAGCGACTTCGCGTTAGGATGGCAAGCGGTGAGGGTTGCGTAAACTGCGGTGAGGTAAAAGGTTCGAAAGTGGTGATGACACTGCTAAGAACAACGGAGTCATTAACAAGTACAGGGGAGTGGGCGAGAAGACACACTTCACACGAATCACCATTATGATGGGCATGGCTTAGTTGATGAACGACCCCGACGAAAAGGGAGAGGATGAATAACAGTGCAAATAGTCGTCTAAAACGTTTCATCATCCCCCCTTTTTTTATTTTGCTAATTGTAGCAAAAAATGTTTTTTTATCCGATAAAGCAAAATTAGTTAATTTAATTTTAAAGAACTTCAGAAATAATGCGGTAGCAGAAGAAAGTAATATTAATAGTTTGGAGGGGATAACAATGAGATATTTAATCGTAAATACTTTAGTGATTGACTTGATTTTATCTACGTTGCTCCATGCAGGAGGAGAACAGACCCTTAAAGATGTGACACTTTTGCCAATAAGTGTAGAAATTGAGGCTGAATCTTCGAATAGTACCGATGCAGCGACAGAGGGGACAGTGACTGCACGGCAGTTAGCCAACCGACCGATTCTCCGTTCTGCTGAGGTGTTAGAGAGTGTTCCCGGACTCATTGTCACGCAGCACAGTGGCGATGGCAAAGCCAATCAGTATTTTTTACGTGGATTCAGTCTCGATCACGGTACTGATTTTTTCACAACCATTGAGGGTATGCCAACCAATCTTCCTACGCATGCACATGGTCAAGGGTACAATGATCTTAATTTTCTCATACCTGAATTGATTTCGAGTGTGATGTACAAAAAAGGACCGTATTATGCAACTGAGGGAGATTTCGCTTCGACGGGAAGTGCTCATATCCATTATGCTGATAGTTTGCCGGAAGCAATGGCGAGTGTAACCGTTGGCAGTTTTAATCAAAAACGTGTGCTCAATGCCAACTCTTTTGATCTCAATGGCGGAAAGATTTTGTATGCACTTGAATATTTTCATAACGACGGTCCTTGGGATCATCCAGAGGGGTATAAGCGACTAAACGGCGTTATGAGCTATGCTAAAGAAGAAGGCAAAGACAGCTACAAAATTACAGCAATGGCATACAAAGGAGATTGGGACGCAACCAATCATGTTCCGCTTCGCGCAATCGATAGCGATATCATCGGGAGATACGGTTCCCTTGATCCCAGTGATGGAGGAAATACCCATCGATACAGTTTATCAGGAGAATATGCCCATCGTGATAATAACGGAGTAACGAGTGCAAATGCCTACGTAATCGATTATGGGCTTGATTTGTTTTCTAATTTCACCTACTATTTAGATCATCCAGTAGAGGGAGATCAGTTTGAACAAAAAGATGCCCGTACGATTATTGGAGGGAATGTGGGACGTATATCGGTTGGTTCGATGTTCGGTCTAAACTCAGTTCAGTCGTACGGATTCCAACTGCGTCATGATGCTATCCGTGGTGTCGGACTTTATAACACCCAAAATCGTATTCGATTCAACACCATTACCTCCGATAGGGTCAATGAGACCAATACGGCACTTTATTACCAAAATGAGCTGACTCTCAGGAATAACATCCGTATGATTGCAGGAATTCGTGGTGATTTGGTCCGTTTTGATGTGAGGAGTGATGTCAATCCAGCGGATACGGCTGTTAAAACCGCTGCAATCGCCAGTCCAAAATTGAGTTTTATTTTTGGTCCTTGGGCAGATACGGAACTGTTTCTTAATGGTGGATATGGCTTTCATAGCAATGATGCGCGAGGTATAACCCATGCGATTGATCCAGCAAAATCACTGGTACGAACCAAGGGAGGGGAAATCGGCGTTCGGACACGAGCCGTGAATCATCTTCAAACGTCATTAGCGTTGTGGATGATGGACAGTGAATCAGAACTCGTTTTCGCTGGTGACACAGGAGGGACAGAACCTACGGGTTCATCACGACGTACGGGGATTGAGTGGGCAAATTATTGGACTCCGACACCTTGGTTTATTCTCGATGTTGATGTTGCACTATCACGTGCACGATATAAAGACCCTTCAAGCTCAGGTGGAATTTATGTCCCAGAAGCAATCGAGAAAACGGTATCAATAGGGGCTGCTATCACTGACTATAACGATTATTTTGGAGGATTGAGACTCCGTTATTTCGGGAGTCGTGCCCTTATAGAGGATAATTCGGTTCGCTCTAAACCCTCGACACTGGTTAATCTCAAAGTAGGGCGACATCTATCCAAGAATCTTGATCTGAGCGTTGATGTGTATAATCTCTTTGATCGTAAGACGTATGACATCGAGTATTATTATGAGTCGAAGTTAGCGACGGAGAGTACCTCGGTGACAGATCATATGGTTCATCCGGGCGAACCGCGCTCCGGACGTTTGACATTGACTTATCGGTATTAAAGGATTGTGGTTGTTTTGAGGCATGCGCGGTAAAGAGCACTTTTTTGTGCGTATGTCATTGCTGCATGAGCAGGAGAAGTTGACGGAAGCACTACTTTATCAATCGGTAAGTCTTTAAAATATTTTTGAAATAAATCAAATGCTTTTTTCCCGGTAAAGGCAAGTGTTTGGATATTCGGATACTCGTGCAACAATTTTTCAAAATCATTGGGGATACAATTTTTTAGATTGCTGTCACTTGAATTACTCCGCTCGCACGAACCAATTACATCCCATAATCCAATCCCTTTTTCGAGACAAAAATCCTTCTTTTCGTCGTTTGTTGTCAGCGTAACGGTGAAAATCTCCTCCAGTATCGACCAAAAGGCGTTGCGTGGATGAGCGTAGTAAAAGGCTTGTTCGAATGACGCGATACTGGGGAAACTGCCCAAAAAGAGGATGCGGGTATTTTGGTCGATGATGGGGGGGAAGGGGTGATCAAAGGTTGCTTTTATCTTCATTTGTTGCATCATACGCTCCTTTTAATGGGAGCATCATAGTCCAAAAGGTACTATGGTGTCAAGATTTTAAATTGCAATAAAATTAAATTGGACGTTATTAATTTCTTCTTTGAAATCTTGACCAAATTCTTCTGCGGTATCGTCCTCTTCATGATGTTTCCAGTTTACTGTTACTGTGTTGAACTCTGAAATTTCGTCAAGAGTTGAAAAAAGGTTGAAAAAAACTTTGGTGCTTGCACTGTTAAAATAGGTCAAAAAGAAATCAAATTGTATATTGCTGTCTTGTTGATTTTTTAAATGTGTTTTAAGAGGAACCATAATTGGATCAAAAAATGCGTTGACATCTTCAGGATATGATTCGCCTTCAAAACTGTACACATTAGTATGGGTATCCAAAACAATTTTTGGCGTTGTTACGGTTGCTGGAATGGTTTTCATTGGTTTTTCCTTTATATTGTTGTTAAATTACGACTTTGAGAGTAAAACAATCGAAAATTTCATCATTCTCAATAAAATCAAATTCGATAGGTTCGCTTGATTTACGTGCCATCTCTATAAATCCTATACTGGCACCTTTGCTCCCCTCATCCGCTTCGGAGCGCATCTTCTCTTTGTAGAGCACTTTCAATTCCTCTTGACTCATAGCTGAAAGTGCTTCAAGCTTTTCTCTTAGTGCAGGGACTTTTGTTTTTTCGACGCGATTGGAACACATGATGTAAAATTTATCCCCTTCTGTTCCGATCGCAACCGATCCATAGCTCATACTCGCTTCTTCCTGATTTTGTATTTGATCAGGTGAATAGCGAGTAATGTTTTGTGCTTGTTCGACAAACATATAGAGTACTTTTTGGCTTATCCCCATTTTTGTTGCATCAGCGCTCAATTTACCTTTAATCATCGAGCTGACGGCGACAATGATCTCTTGTGACAAGTAGCCGTTATAGCAAAAAATTACATTTTTGGCTTCTATCATCTCTTTTAGTGTTCGAAAGTCGTTTAATAGCATAGACTTTTTCCTTTTTTTTGGATTTATATTTGAAATGCAATCATTGTATTATCATCGCGTTGTGATTCGTCTCCCTTGTAGTGGTGATATTTTTCCAAAATAATGGCTTGCTGCTCATTCATAGGCTTTGTATGATTGTCATAGATCGTTTCCATGAGCCGCTTTTTACCGAATGCGATCCTTTTGCTTCCGCCGATTTGGTCAATAATCCCATCCGTTGTCAGATAAAAACGCATCCCCTCTTCGAGTGCTAGGGTTTGATTGGTGAAGGTTAAATCCAAATCACTGTGAACATATCCGATACTGTGTTTATCGGGTTTAACGTGGTGCAAGTGACCATCCGCAATATACAGAAGAGGTGTATTGGCACCGGCAAATGTTAATTGTTTGTTTTCAAGATTAACATAACAAAATGCTCCGTCCATACCGTCATTGGATTCACTGGTTTCATCGTACTGCCCTAAAGTCTCTTTTACGAGACGATTCATTTGGCTCAACAAGGCGGCTGGATCATCAAGATGGCGTTGTTGGGAGAGTAAACGGTCAAGAATCGAAATAACAACAAAGGTCATTAATGCACCTGGAACACCGTGTCCTGTACAATCGATTATGGCAACAAAGAATCCTTTATCGGTTTTATCAACCCAATAACAATCGCCACCAATAACATCTTTTGGGTTCCAAATAACAAAAGAATCTTTTGAAAAGCTGTTAAGTATATTGGCTTCAGGCAAAAAAGAGCGTTGAATCCGGCTGGCATAGTTGATACTGCTGCGAACTAATGTATTGACTTGCTCTAACGCATGGTTATTTTCTTGAATTTGCTGAAATGAATTATGAAGCGCTTGACGTGAGTATTCAAAACTTTTACCGACTTGCCCGATTTCATCGGTACGTTTCCAAACGAACGGTTCATCAAATTTTTGATTTGCCAATGCGCTGGATTGCGATAACAGTTCACCAAAAGGTTGTGTTAAATCATGGACAACCCTTTTTACCATTTTTGCTACGTACATTGAACCGGCAATACTGATGATGATAATAAGTGCTAGAATTGCAAAAAATTGTATCTGTGTTGTTGCATAAATATTTTGGGCATTGATAATTTGGACTTGCATCAGTTTATTCAAGATAGGGGTTAATTCTATAATTGTATATTGAGCATCATCCGTTGTCCATGACATAACATCCATTAACTTTTTTTCTTTTGCTAGTTGAATGAGGGTATCCAGACTCTTAATGGAGAGTTTCATGTACTTTTGGGCATCAGGCAATAACTCTTTTTCCTCTTTTGTCAGGTTGCTATGAGTATAAGCATCCCATTCTCGGACAATTTTTTCTTTTTCAATAATCAAATCGTTAGATACATTTGAATAGTCTGTTACACTTCCATGAGCAATATCTTGAGCCGAAACAAGCACTTTTTGTTCGTAAGATTCTTTAATTAGCCGTAAGTGCCCCAGTGGCTCAAGCGCATTTCCATTAAGTGAACGGATGGAAAAGTTTGAGATTAGCATTCCGATGATACCGGCGATTATGGCACTAATAGCAAGTAATTGTGTTAGTTTGACCAAGTAGTTGACTTTATCTTCTACTCTGGTATTTTCAAGCACTTCAGGCTTAAATTTTGTCATCAATCCCATTAGCTATCCTTTTTTTACTCAGTTGGAAATTAATCTATCCGCAGTATAAATATGTTTTATTACCATTTCGAAACAGAATGATTACAATTTAGATTGTTAAAAATTTACCTTCCCCTAAACCACCCTTTGGTACAATTCCATCATTAATTTATGGGTCCAAGTACCCAATCAAAGGAACTGCATGAAGCGTGCATTACTCAGTGTTAGCGATAAAAGTAATATCGTAGAATTCGCCAAATCTCTTATCGGTTTGGACTATGAAATCGTCTCTACGGGCGGAACGTACAAAATGTTACGTGATGCCGGTGTTGATGCTATCGAAATTGATGATGTGACAGGATTTCCAGAAATGTTTGA
>Ga0172379_10003173_pt1 | contig 26843 bp, 27 predicted proteins | sample GrowelOW334metaG_FD_119756 | JGI IMG/M metagenome (GOLD analysis project Ga0172379, IMG submission 119756) | Groundwater microbial communities from an aquifer near a municipal landfill in Southern Ontario, Canada - Groundwater well OW334 metaG | ecosystem: Environmental > Aquatic > Deep...
CCTTAGATAGGTCATATTATGGGTATCCTTATATTCAATGTATTCTTGCGATTAAGTATGACCGGAAAGATATATTGTGCGACATGGTACTTTACTCAATAACCCCACTTCCCTCATTACTTTTCTCTATTTCTTCTATTTTTTAACAAAACTAATTACTTCACAAAAAAGTAAAATATTTTTATAGGACTGGTGAATTTTTTTATTTGTGATAAATTGAACGCTGAGACTACCCTCGTAATGATGGGGGTCTCGCAACGGCTATGAAACGACTACAAAATAGCTCGTAGCCACGCCTCGAGGACCCGCGAGTAACGAACGGGTGTCTCGAGGCGATTAAGAGGCCTTTTTAGGCCATCAGTCACTAAAGCAACACTAATACGGCCACAATAGAGGGGTCTATGCCCATTAAGTGGAAGTTAGGGGTTTACACCCATTGAGTGGAAGTTAATAGTTACCTTTAAGTGACATCAAGAAAAAAGTCCATCCCCTCTGCGCTTGTTCGCATAATCGGGTGGCTTTTCTTTTTTAGGTAGATTTTTTATTTTTTTAATTACACCCACTAGAAAGTGAATAGCCAGCATTTTGTGCTTCTTCACCAGTTGCAAAATAAATTCTATTTTCTTGTTTAATTGTTTTACCAGCGGAACAGCTGATTGTGTAGTATTTACTTCCCTTGTTTGAAGCAAAAAAAGTTTTCGTATTATTAAAAGCAATTTTCTGCGTACTATCTGTAGCTGATATAGCATTGGCTTCCTGATTTTTGTCTTGATTTGGATATTCTATTTTTATACCCGATGAAGCCTCTTCTTTTGATAGTCTACCTAGTTCAAATGAGCCTAAACCAACCAAAATAACTATGATAACTATCAAAATGTCTTTCCCCTTCTCACTTTCAATAAAAAGCTTGATTTTTTCCATATAATTGTTTATACTGATTTTACCTATAAATATTAGATAAAACAATATGGCACATAGAAAAGCCGGCGGTACCGCCAAAAATTTAAGAGACTCGAATCCACAATATCTAGGTGTGAAGCTTTATGATGGAGAAAAGGCCCAATCTGGCTCTATTATCGTGCGACAGCGTGGTACGGTCATTATGGCTGGTAATAACGTTGGATTAGGTAAAGATCATACCCTTTTCGCTTTAAAAGACGGCACAGTCAAATTTGGCTCAAGGCGCAAGACTTCTTTCAATGGTAAGACTGCAGTAAAGAAAACTGTCAGCGTAAACTAAAAACTAAAATGAAAAATCCCCGAAACGGGGATTTTTTTATTATATTTTTTCCACAATAAGTTTAAAGGAAGACTTTTTGCCTTTTATAGAAATAAGAATTTCAAACTCCCCTACTCCCTTGATTGGTTTTTCTAGAATAATAAATTCTTCGGAGATATCTGCGTGATTTTGCTCTTTCATTGCATCAACGATTTCTTTTTTATGGATAGCGGAAAAAAGATGTCCCAGTTCATTTGTTTTGCCTTTTATAGTGATAGCTTTACCTTTTATTTCTTCTAAATTTTTCATTAGAAGCTCTTCTTGTACCTCCTTTTCAATAGCAATTTCTTTCTTATGCATTTCAAGCTCTGCTAAAGCTTTCGGTGTGGCTAAAACAGCCAATTTTCTTGGTAACAAGAAGTTCATAGCATAACCATCATTTACTTCTTTTGTATCGTATTTTCTTCCTACTCTTGGTACGTCGCTTAAAAATATTACTTTCATATAAATTATTTACTTAATAATACTTCCACTGCTTTATCTAGCTGTGGGTCTTTCTTCATGTCTAAATCTTTTTGAGTTATTTCTACTTGATAGTCTGGAGTTAAACCTTTTTCCGAGATGGATGTTCCCTTAGGTGTGAGCCATTTTGCTACAGTAATTTTCAAAAGGGTGTCTCCTGTTATTTTTATTGCTTCTTGGACAGAACCCTTTCCGTAACTCTTGCCTCCCACAAGTTTTGCTTTTTCATTGTCTTGCATTGCGCCAGCGACAATTTCAGATGCTGAGGCAGACCCACCGTCTATCAAGATTACAAATTTTAAATTTTCGTTAAATATGTCATATCCTTTGCTTCTGAATATTACCGGATCTTTAGCATCGCCGTAATCTTCAGTGACAACAGTTTTTCCATTTGGTAAGAACCAACTGGAGATGTCCACCGCTGAATCTAGATATCCGCCTGGATTTCCTCTTAGGTCTAAGAGTAATTTATCGGTTTTAGATTCTACAAAACTTTTTATTGCGTCTCGGAAGAGATTGGCAGAGTTAGCAGAAAAGCTATAAAGTTTGATTACAAAAATACCATCTGAACGGAGCTCAGTGTCTAGAGTCGGTATGTTTATAGTGTCTCTAACTATTTTTACTTCTATTGGGTCTTTGATTCCTTCGCGAGATATGGTCAAGGTGACTGCTGTTCCCTTTTCTCCTCTTATCAATTTAATCGCATTTTCAGCACTCAAACCGGTCGTGATGGTTTTATCAATTTTTAAAATTTTATCACCAGGTTTGATATTTGCTCTGTATGCTGGGGTGTCTTTAAGTGGAGCGATGACTGTGAGTATTTTATCTTTCATGCCGACTTCCATACCAATACCAGTAAAATTCCCAGCTATTTCTTCTTCAAAAGCCTTTGCATCCTCAGGGTTGAAAAAGACGCTATATGGGTCTTCTAATGAGCCTACGAGGCCTGAAATAGCGCCATAAACCCTGTCTTGGTCTGTTATTTTCTCTGCTTTTGGATATTTTTCATTGATTATGTTCCAAACTTTCCAAAAAGGAGAAAAATCTGTTTCTGTAGTTACGGATGTTTCTTTATTGGAAATGCCTGAGACTTTCTCTATTTCTGGGCGGTTATTTCTGTCTACATAAACACCTAGAAAAAAGGCGCCTAAAATGGTTAAAGTGGCTATCGTAATTTTTGTACTTCTTGAAAAATTTTGCATTATTTATATTTTTTCTCCACTATCAAAATGATTTTCTGAGAAATTGTCGAAAGTTTTTTCTTCTTTTATTTCTTTCGTTTCTTTTGCCTTAAACTCTTTATACATTACAAAACTTGCATAAACTAAACCAAATCCCGAAAGAGTCGTTAGAACATTTTTCCAAGAATATGGAAAACCTAGATAAGGCAATATAACTAGCCAAATTCCCAAAATCAAAAACGTGTATTCTTTACGCATAGAAATATTGTATCAAAAAAATAGAACTAATGCAAAAGCTATTCGAAGTATTCTGGTGTATTTATAGACATCCAATCCAGAAGCTGACGCATAATGGTAGATGCATTTACGCTATTGGTAGTCGGACCAGCCTCCATCATAATAGTAAAAGCATATTTTGGATTTTCATATGGTAAGAAGCCTATGACCCACGAGTTTACTTTGTTTTTTGCGACTCCTAGTTGGGCCGTACCAGTTTTAACTGCTACTTGTACATAAGGCACATTGAGCGAAGTTGCAGTTCCGCTCGTTACAGCTTTTCTCATACCTTCGTGTATCACATCAAAATATTCTTTTGGTAAATTTATAGTTGAGAATTGATTTTCTTTTTGTGTGTCTCCGAGTATAAAATGCGGAGTTAAAAGTTTTCCATTGTTGGCAATAGAAGAAACAGCTCGAACCATTTCAATAGGTGTAACTTGAAATCCGTATTGTCCAATGGCTGTATGATAAGTGTCTCCAATACGCCAAGCATCTCCTTTGAAGTTTAAAGCTTTCCACTCAGGACTTGGAATTACCCCTTCTGTTTCATCTGGCAAATCAACTCCAGTTTTAGATCCGAAACCAAAGATTTTTGCATATTTTTCTATGTTTGATATACCCATTCCTTTTTGGTTTTCATATCCTCCCCCAATTTCGTAAAAATATACGTCTGAAGATACGGCGATAGCCTCTGCCATATTTGTCCAGCCGTTTGCTTTCCAGTCTTTAAAAACAGTTTTTTGATCTGGGAAATAAGGATTCGGAATTGAAATGGAGCCAGTTGAGAGAATTTTTTTGTACTGGTCTATTACTCCTTCTGCCAGCGCGCCTAGGCCGAGGAATGGTTTTACGATTGAACCCGGAGTATAGAGTCCAGAAACTATTTTATCTAGAAATGGTTTTCTTTTATCGTTCAAATAATTGCTGATTTTAGATGAATCTTTTCCTAAAGATAGAATTTCAGAATTGTATTCTGGGTAACTAGTGGATGCAATTATTTCTCCATTTCTTACATCCATCATGATGCCCGCTCCGCCGGAAAATCCATTATTTTGAGAAAGATTTTTAATTAAATTAAAAAGTTCTATTTGGATTCTTGAGTCTAAGCTTGTTATTAAATCGCCTCCTCTTTTTGGAATATTTATAATATTTTCTGAAGAAACTGTTCCTTTTGCACTAATTTCCCTTATTTTTGACCCATTTTCCCCCTTCAGGATATCTTGATATTCTTTTTCAAGCCCATCTTTGCCGATAAATTCAGTTTGCCAATAATTTCCCGAACTATCTTTTGTCGGATAGCTCACATAGCCCAGTATGTGTGAAAATCCGGATGATAGATAAGCGCGTGTATATATTTCAGATGAATCCCCTATTTTATCTTCTTCTTTTTTATTCCAAGCTAATTCTTTTTTATTTCTGTCGTAAATTATTCCCCTTTCGGTAAAAATATTTACTTTCTCTAAAATATTATTTTCACTTCTAGTTTTATAAGCGTCGCCATTTTGTATTTGAAGATTTACTAAACGGATTCCAAATACCACAACTATTAAAAGAAAAAAAATGCCAAGAAGATTTATGGTAATTCTCTTAATCGGTTTTTCTATTCTGCCCTCAAATTGCTGACGGTCAAAATTTTGCAAATTTTCTGAATCAAGGAATATTTCATCTGGTTCTACGAAAGTATTTTTTATATTATTTTTTTTAAATTTTAAAAGAGTCATTTATCTATGGCTGGAATCTTAATTTCTTTTTTAATAATTCTAAGATTATAGAAAAAATGAGTGCAATTACAGAAGAAAAGAAAATAATACCAAAAGGCGCAGTTTCTTTTAATCCAAAAAGTAAATCTGACAAAATGAATAGAAATACGGCTTCCAGAAAAAAAGGAAAATAAATCATGCTTATTAATGCGAAAATGGCCGATACCCATATAGGTAGAAAAAGTATAGAAAACAGTAATATGATAGAAGCTAAAATTCGCAACAACATATTTCTATTTTACCTTGAAGCAAGTTTTCCCGCTAGGCCTGTGTAATTTTCTGGAGTTATCTTCAATAATTCTTTTTTTATTTTATCACTGACTTCCAGAGCATTGATGAATTTATGGATGTCAGGAAGAGTCACAACTTTACCACGTGCTAGTTCTTTTAATTTCTCATAAGGCATTTTTACTCCTTCTCGTCTTAGAATTGTTTGAATAGCCTCAGTAATTATTTCTGGGTGCGCTATTAAATCTTCTTTTATTTTTATTTCATTTACAGTAATTTTGCTCAAGCCTTTCAAGAGCGAAACATATGCCAAGTAGGAATGTCCGAAAGCCGTTCCAAAACTGCGCTCAACTGTAGAGTCCGAAAGATCACGTTGAAGTCTGGAAATAGGAAGTTTGCGCGCATAAAATTCAAATAAAGCATTAGCTAAACCGAGGTTTCCTTCACTATTTTCAAAATCAATCGGATTTATCTTGTGAGGCATAGTAGAAGAACCCACTTCCCCTTCTTTTGTCTTTTGTCCCACCCAGCCATCAGAAATATATCTCCACATATCCTGATCAAAATCCAAAAGAATAGTGTTTATATGTTTTAAAGTATCAAAGATGCGCACATAGCTGTCGTGTGGTTCGATTTGTGTGGTAATTAAGTTTACAGCCAGTTTTTGTGGACGATTTTTATTAAAACTTTCAATAAATTTTCTACTGAACTCAGGCCAATCTACGTTTGGGTAAGCTATAAAATGTGCGTTATAGTTTCCGGTCGCGCCATTTAATTTAGCTTCTATTGCAATATCCTTTAGAATGTTGAAATAGGTTTTGAGTCCTTCGGAGAAGACCTTCATTTCTTTGCCGAAAGTCGTCGGGCTGGCAGGTTGTCCATGTGTGCGAGCGAGCATTGGTAAGTCTTTATATTTTTTTGCGAGATTATTTATTTCTGAAATTATTTGCGAAATAGTAGGCAATATAACATTTCCAAGAGAATCAGAAAGCATAAATGCATAAGCAATATTGTTTGTGTCTTCTGAGGTAATAGCGAAATGAATCCATTCAATGCTGTCTTTTAGAGATGTTTTTGAAAGTCTTTCTTTTATAAAATATTCTACAGCTTTAACATCATGATTTGTAATTGCTTCACCCTTTTTTATTTCTTTATATGAAGTATCATCAAATTTCTCATAAAGACTTTGAATGATTTTTATTTCTGTTGGAGTGAATTTTCGCAAGGCTGTTTTGCGTGAAAGAGAAAGCGCGATAAAATATTCCATTTCCATCATTACTCTATATTTCATCAGAGCTTGTTCGGAAAAGAATGGCGCTAGTGCGCGAGTTTTTTCAAAATATCTTCCGTCTAATGGGTTTATTGCATAGTCAATCATTTTTTAATTCTTTGTTAATTTTATTAAATTGTTTTTAATTCTTTCTATTATTGGCTGGGAAAAATCGTGTTTAAATGGCTTGCCGGTGATGGTTTCAAAAATTTCAATATATCTGCGTGAAAGTTCTGCTACAAGTTCTACTGGAGCCTTTGGAATGATTTTGTCTTTATAAGGATCACAATTTTCTTTAAACCATAAGCGCAAGAATTCTTTATCAAAATATTCAGGTTCCTCATTTTTTGAAAATCTTTCTTCATAACTTTCAGCTTTCCAGTATCGAGAAGAATCTGGTGTATGTATTTCGTCTATTAAGGTTAATTTTCCATTTTCATCAATACCAAATTCATATTTTGTGTCTACTAAAATCAATCCGCGTTTTATTGCAATCTCTTGTCCCCTTTTAAATAAGGCTTTTGCAGTGTGTTCAACTTCAGTTATCATTTCTTTTGATAATAATCCCTCATTGATTATTTCTTTTATGGTTACTGGCCTGTCGTGCTCATCTGATTTTGTGGTAGGTGTGAAAACTGGCTCAGGTAATTTCTGATTCTTTTTTATTCCATCAGGTAAAGTAAAATCACCAAAATCTCTTTTTCCATCTTTGTATTGTGTCCAAAGCGAAGTTCCAGTCACTCCTGTGATGTATCCGCGCATTACGCATTCTATGGGAAGCGGTTTACATTTTTTGGCGACGACGACGTTTGGATCAGGCGTGCTTAAAACGTGATTCCGGATTATGTCTTTAGTTTGTTCAAACCAAAACAAGCTGATTTGGTTTAAAACTTCTCCCTTGAAAGGTATAAATGCTATGTTTCTGTCAAAAGAAGAATGCCTGTCAGTGGAAATGAGGACGACGTGGTCTTTTGCGGTATAAATGTCTCTGACTTTTCCTACCTTTTTTACGCCAAGATTTTTAAAATCTGTTTCAATTAAAACATCATCTATATGCTTTTTTATTATATTTATTTCCATTTTAATTTTCCTGTGAAAGTTACTTCCTTTTTTCCTTTTATAATTTTTCCTATTTCATAAGTATCTACATTCATTTTATTTAAATGTTTTTTTATTTCATCGACAGAATCTTTTTTAACCACAGCAGTCATACCAACACCCATATTAAATGTGCGAAGCATGTCATCATCTGCCAAGTCGCCAAATTTCTTTAAAACCTTGAAAATTTGTAGGATTTTTATTTTTTCTATATCAATCAAAGCATTTAAATTTGAAGGCAAGATTCTGTTTAGGTTTTCTTTTATTCCTCCGCCTGTTATGTGCGCCAAGCCGACTAGCCCATTTTTTTTGTTAAACAAATCCTTTAAACTGTTGTAATAACATCTGTGAGGGGTCAAGATGCTTTCAATAAAACTTTTTCCGTCAATTTTTTCTTCTAAGATTTTTATTTTTTGTTCAGCTATTTTTCTTATTAGAGAAGTTCCATTTGTGTGTATTCCATTTGAAGCGAGAGCTAGCACCACATCTCCCTCTTTTATCTTTGAACCATCAATAATGAATTCTTTTTCAACCACGCCCGTAATGCTTGCCGTCATTATATATGTTCCATTTTCTATTACTCCTGGTTGTTCGGAGGTCTCTCCTCCTGTTAAAATACAGCCATTTTCCACACAGGCATCACTTAAGGTTTTCACCATTCTTAAAATTATATTTTTTTCTAATTTTCCACACACGATGCAGTCTTGTACGGATAAAGGCTTTGCTCCCATGACTATTGCGTCATTTATGAGATGATTTATGAGGTCGTAGCAGATAGTTTCCACGCTGTCGTTTTCTAATGCTAATTTTTGTTTTGAGCCGGGTTCTTCAGTCTTGAATACTAGGACTGGGTGTTTGTATTCTGGGAAACTGCCATCAAATAATGTGGCAAAAGCCCCAACTTTATTTAAAACTCTTTTGTTTTGTGTTTCTAAAATCTTTGCCATCTCACTTTTTGTGTTATTGGCAACATCTATGTTTACTCCGGAATTTTTATAAGATAATTTTTGCATCTATTTATTTTCTAAGTATTTTTTATATCCAGATTTTGAAAGTTTTTCGTTTTTTGTCTTTATATCTTTGCTCATCTTTTTTTTATAAGCAATCATTTTTTCTTCCAAATCTTTGTCATTTATTGAAAGCATTTGCAAAGCCAAAAGTCCGGCATTTTTCCCAGAATTTATGCCAACGGTTGCTACGGGTACTCCTGGGGGCATTCCCACAGTGGAAAGTAGTGAATCAAGTCCGTCTAGACTTTTTGTTTTTATTGGCACACCGATAACTGGAAGAGTCGTAAGAGAAGCTATGACTCCCGCCAAGTGAGCTGCTCCTCCGGCGCCAGCGATGATTATTTTTATTCCACAATTTTTTGTGTTGTTTACATATTCGTGCACGATTTCTGGTGAACGGTGCGCTGATGCGACTGTAATCTCATAAGATACGTTAAATTCTTCAAGTATTTTTGCTGCTTCTGCCATTACTTCCAAATCTGAATCTGAGCCCATTACTATGCCTACTTTTGTGTTTTTCATAGTAATTTTATCTTATCATTTTTTTAATATAAAACAATGTGCTTATAAAACAGAAAACCGCCCGACAGAGCCAGGCGGCTCTGTGAGGCGGTTGTTTGATTTCTACTCCTCCGGGGAAGGTCGCAAAGCGACCAAACGATGCCCGAATTCTTTCCCCCACATTCCGGGGTGAGAAAACGGATATATCGTCACCCGGGGTTTGACTCCATCCACGACGTCAATTGCGGCGACGAGGCCGTCCCTGATGCGCATAATGGTTGACCCTTTGACCTTGATGATATCCTCCGTGTGATCACGGCAGAGCCTGACGACTTGGCTCTCTTCAAACTCTCCGGCGCCGTCACCGTTGAGACTTCCGAAGTGAACCTCGATGGTTCCAGTATCCAGCGTCATTTCGTGCAGGGCAGCACAAGACGGAGAAATGAAACTGGTCGGCGCAACACTGAGCTCTATGCCGGCAGGGATAACGATTCCTCCGGTAAAGAGCCCGCTGTCTGATAGGGTCTCGCGATGTGTGATCAATCCGATTTCTAACAATAGGACGTTTATCATTCGTACCTTCTTTCTTGTTCTAGTGACGCCGAGCGTCGAACATGGTTTTGGTGACTGGTGGTGTGTCGAACAGACCACGCCTGTCATCGTTGGGATCGGCTACTGATGCCGACGTCGACGTTACTCTCCTTCTCCTCGGGGTGCTATCGACACCGAAGAGACCTTTTCTGCAGAACGCCATCTTCTTCATTTCGTCTCCTTTATTGTTGTTGGTTAAGGGCGTAGTCCAAGAGATACCATTGGGAAGCCAGGAACACGTTTTTTGGTGCCAAGAAAGAGTAGTTCGTTCCCGACCCATCCAACTCGAGTTCCAAACATGACCATGGCTTTTCTTCTGAATTCCCGTCTGAGCCATATTGCAACTTCTAGCACACTCATCTGTTTCTCCTCTCGGTTTTGGTTTTTTGAGTCATTTCAAAGAACGAACAAAACGACTCGTTTCGATAAATATAATACCACAAATATTAAATTTTGCAATACTTAGTTTAATTAGTGTTTAAAGTGCCTAAAGCCAGTCGTTACCATCGCCATGTTGTATTTATCTACCATATCTATGGATGCTTGGTCATTTTTTGAACCTCCTGGATGAATGACAGCGCTAACCCCCACTTTTGCAGCTTCTTCTACGCAATCAGGAAACGGAAAGAATGCTTCGGATGATAGCACTGCGTCTTTGAGTGAGAATCCAAACTTCCCTGCTTTGGTTATCGCTTGTTTCAAGGCATCAATACGTGAAGTCTGCCCGCAACCCATAGCGAGGAGTGTGCCATCTTTTACTAGGGCGACAGAATTTGATTTTAAATGTTTTGTCGCGATAGACGCCATCAATAAATCTTTGATTTCTTTTTCTGTAGGTTTTCTTTTTGATGTCACTTTCAAATCCTTTTCAGTTTCTATGTGTGTTTCTCTATCTTGTGAAAGAATTCCAGTAAAACAAGTTCTATTTTGTTTGAGTGGAAGGCTTGGATTTTTCCATTTTAAAATTCGGCAATCTTTTTTCTCCATCAAAATATCAAGAGCTTCTTTAGAAAAGTCTGGCGCAATGATTACTTCTATAAAAAGTTTTTGTTTTTTTATAAGTTCAGCTATATCTTTTTCTATTTTTCTGTTTGATGCGAGGATTCCGCCAAAAGCTGAAAGTGGGTCAGCATTATAAGCAGCTTGATAAGCTTCTAAAAGATGCCCTTCGCTCCTTACAGCCAAACCGCAAGCATTCATATGTTTGATAATTGCAAAAGCTGGGTCTTTGAAATCATTCACTGTCATTATGGCAGCTTCGGTGTCTATAAAATTATTATAAGAAAGTTCTTTACCATGAAGTTGGGTGAAATTTTCTTCTAGATTGCCTATAAATTCTCCTTTTTGGTGTGGATTTTCTCCATAACGAAGTTTCTTGCCTTGAAAATATCCGCGAATGGCATTGTCGTATGAGCTCGTCACTTCAAATGCGTTGCCGGCAAATTTTTTGCGTTCTTCTAATGTTGTTTCGTTGCCGTTTTTTAATATATTAGTTAATTCTTGATATTGATATTTTGAAGGAATGATAACTACATCATTGAAATTTTTTGCAGCCGCACGGATAAGGGCAACTCCTCCAATGTCTATTTTTTCAATAATTTCTTCCTCTGTTCCACCTTTCGCTAAGGTTTCCTCAAATGGATAAAGGTCCACAATCACTAAATCTATGTCTTCTATTTTGTGTTTAGCTTTTTCTTTTTGGTCTTCCTTGTTATCTCTGCGATTTAAAATACCACCAAAAATTTGTGGTTGGAGAGTTTTCACTCTTCCGCCGAATACTGCTGGAAAATTTGTGATGGTTTCCACTTCTGTCACGGGGATTTTTAATTTGCGAATAAATTCTGCCGTTCCACCGGTGGAAATAATTTTTATATTATGTTTAGCTAGAAGTTTGATGATTTCATCAAGTCCGTCTTTATTAAAAACCGAAACGAGTGCAGAGTTAATTTTTTTCTTCATAGAAAGATATTAGCATAAATATATTTTTACTCAAATGAAAAAGCCGTTAAGCTTCTTTTCAGAAAGCCCAAACGGCTTTTGATTTCAAATTCTAGGCCGGAGTGGAGGTCGTACGACCCTCCACTCCCAAGCCCAATGTCATCACCATACTTCAGGCAGAACGTCTTTTCTTTGTCGCCACTTCCTTGGTGCTTCTTCGTCTGCCTTCTGGAAAGCAACCATTGTAAACACGATCAAACCCCCAAAGGAGAACAGAACGAGGTTCCCAAAGGTGGATGGCTTTTCAGGCCCCATCTGTTTTATGTCGCTTGCCATACACACACAGAATGCGATGATGCCGGCAAGGATGTGGAGCGCAATCGTACCGAGGATGGCCACCAGCACCGGATAAGCAACGAACAGTTCAATGATGGCTATCCCGATCACAGACAGTGCAAAGAGTGGTCCCCGCCCGTGCTCGAGCTTGTTCTTCTTCATGGAAGGTGTACTCTGACAGAGCACACAAACTCCAAGGAACATCCAGAAGATGATTAGTCTCAGACTTTTCATTTTTTATCCTCGTTGTTTCAGGGTTTACTTTGTTCTGTTTTTAGGTCCGAACAAAAGCTTCATCAGGTCGGACAACCAAGACAAGAAACTAGATTCTATGCACATTTTTGCCTCCTTTTTCTTTTTTTCTGACCACGCGATCTCCATAAAGGAGTGGCGTTTGTTTTGGTCAGATACATCCACTACCATATTGCCATATTAAAACACTAAAGTCAATTTTTAAAATATAAATTTTTTATAAAAAAGGCAAACAAAAACCAGCATCTACTCATGCTGAGTGTGCTGGCCTGATACTAACTTACTATTTATCCTTATAAGAACTTTTTCCCCAGAGCCCACACGCATGCAACAAATTTTTTTGCGTGTGGGCTCTCAGACTCGCCGGCCGAGGGATTACTTTTCTGCTTGTTCTTCCCTGTCGAAGGAGGCGTCGAACGCGCGTTCACTGCGCGGGAAGTCTACCTCACGGACAAACGCGCAGGCTTCCTTCGCGCCGTGCCCGCGGTCCATCCGGCTGTCTTCCCACTCCACACTGAGCGGGCCTTTGTAGCCGATGTCATTAAGGGCGACGATGATTTGTTCGAAGTTGATGTCGCCGTGGCCGAGACTCCGGAAGTCCCAGTAACGACGTGCATCACCGAACGCTATGTGTCCACCGAACACGCCGGCCTCGCAGGCACCATGGTTCCACCACACGTCCTTCATGTGGACATGGAAGATGCGGCCGCCGAACTTCCGAATGAACGCGACGTAGTCCACACCTTGGTAGCCGAGATGGCTCGGGTCATAGTTGAAGCCAAAGTTCAAATGGCTTCTGATGGCCACAAGTGCGCGTTCAGTGCTGGCGGTGTCGAACGCGATTTCCGTCGGATGGACTTCGAGGGCGAAGAACACGTCAATTGCTCTGAATGCATCCAGTATCGGCAACCACCGTGTGGCGAAGTCTGTATAGCCGTCGTCAATCCACTTTTCGGGGACTGGCGGAAAGCTATAGAGATATGGCCAGATGCTGGAGCCAGTGAACCCATTGACCACGACCTTTGCTGTCGTAGCTCCAAGAGCTTCTGGTCTGAGAGACCGGAAGCGCTTCGCAGCGATGGCCGTAATGACCATCATTGCAGCCGCACGGCGCCTCACGCCTTCGGGGTCTCCGTCCCCCCAGACCTTCGCGGGCAGGATGGATTTGTGGCGCTCGTCAATCTGGTCGCACACGGCTTGGCCGACGAGATGGGCGCTAATCGCGACACAGTCGAGCCCATCGAGTTTTTGCCACAGATTCAAGCAATAGGCGTTGGCGACTTCGTTCGGATTTGTGATTGCCTTCAGTGCGGCCACGCACATGTCGGATTCCTGCATGAACGCTTCGAGACTCACGCCGGCAGCCGCTTCGGGATCGAAGTGTCCACCCCAGCATGCGAGTTCGAGACCATCGAAGCCGAATTTCATTGCTTCTTTGGCCAGTCTCTCAATGGGTATATCTGCCCATTGTCCTGTGAACAGAGTTACTTTTCGATTATTCATATGGTGTTTTCCTCAGGTTTAGCTGTTCTTTAGTTCAAACTTTCTAGGTCCGAACAAGTAGGAATTTCTTCCCACCCAATTATTGTAAAGAACAACTTTCAATATGAAATTAATACAAAATATGAAAATTGTCAATACTATTCAAACTCAGTAGTTGCTGGAGGTTTTGGGGTCATATCAAAGAAAACACGCACGATTCCTTTGTGTTTTGTCAGCGCGCTAGTGATTTCATCCATAATATTTTGTGAAAAATAATAGCCTTTGGCTGTCATAAAATCTACGGTCTGTACGGCACGTACTGCTAGTGAGTGGCCATAAACACGTTCATCCCCTTTTACTCCGACAGAATTTATGCCTAGGAGAGCGACGATAACTTGAGAGATGTCTTTTGTAATATTATTTTTTTCTAAAATATCTCGGACAGTTTTGTCAGCTTCTCGCACTAATTTTATATTTTCTTTTGAAACAGGGGTGCCCACGACTCGCAAGAACAAACCAGGTCCAGGGAAAGGATTGCGTTCATATACAGCTTTTGGAAGTTTCATTACGCGAGCGAGTTCACGGACTTCATATTTAAATAAATTTCTAAGCGGATGCAAATCATCCACTTCCCATGCTAGGCCGACGTTGTGATGAGTCTTAATCATTGCCGATTCCCCTGCTTTTCCGCTTTCAATAATATCTGTTGCTAAAGTTCCTTGCACGATAAATCCGGCATTATATTTTTTTATTTGTTCTTCAAATATTCTTTTATATACAGAACGGAATTTTGCGCGTTTTTCTTCACCATCTATAGTTGTATTAATGTTTTTTATAAATTCTTCCTCTGTGTTTATTATTTTAAGATTTTTTATTAATTTCTTACCAAGCGCGCTCGTTGTATTTTCTTTCAATTCCTCAAGTTCATTTGCTCGCAATCCACCAGTATTTATGGCAACACAGATGAGTTTGTCTTTTAAGACTGGGGCGAGTATCGCTGCTAAAGTGGTGGAATCCACCCCGCCGGAAACACCTAGAACGACATTTTGCTTTTTTGATGAACTGACAATGTCCAGAACTTCTTTTTGTATTTCGTGAATCAAATTAAGAGGATTCCAATCTTTTTTGCATCCAGAAATGTTCAAAAAGTTTTGGAGTATTTTTTTACCTTCTTTTGTATCAGAAACTTCTGGATGGAATTGAATTCCAAGTATTTTTCCATCCTTATTACTCATAGCTCCTATTCCCCCAGATACGGCGATTGAAGTAAAATCTTTTGGAAGTTTGGTTACAGTGTCTCCATGACTCGCCCAGACTTCTGTCTTTTCTTTAACTCCATTGAAGAGCTGATGTTTTGTATTTATTGAAACTAAAGCTGGTCCATATTCGCGATGAAGGAGCGGTCTGTCTACTTTTCCGCCAAGTTTATATGCAAGTAATTGCATTCCATAACAAATACCTAAAATAAAATATTTTTTGCCGGTGATGTCTAAAGATTTTGGAAGTTCTGGCGCCCCTTCATTATGAACGCTCCAATTACTGCCAGAAAGAATTACTGCCTTTGGTGTATTATTTTTCAGCCATGCGTCAACCTTTTTTGGTGGCAATATTACGCTTCGCACCCCGAGTTCACGTAAAGTTCTGCCAATAACGAGTGTGTATTGGGAGCCGTAGTCCACGATTAGAACCTGTATTTTATCCATAAAGCTATGATATATGAAAACTTCAAAAAGGTGAACTATTTTATGCTTGACTTTTGCTATTTAGTATGATATACTAGGTAGCGAAAGTTGAGGACAAAAATATGGCTATTACATATACCCCCCCGCAGGATCACAGTGGCGTGAATCAAGGCCATCAGGACCTTGTTCCCAGAAAGAAGAACGAGAGGAAAAATGATTGGCCAAAATGGGCCAACGCGACGGGATTCATCGTTGCACTTCTCGCTTTTCTTGGATCGATGTGGGTAATGAATAATTACGCCAAAATCGGTCCTTTGTTCGAGAAGTGGTTCAAGTGAACCAAACACCATCGCCGGAGTTATGAAAAAGAGGAACATGACTCCGTTGAATATGTGAATTTTGTCAGACCTTGTAGGAGCCTTGCTCTCGCAAGGTCTTTCTATTTATGCTGAGTTTATTTTTATTTATTTTTATGATAGTATAAAAAATATAATATGGCTTCAAAAATAAAAGAAAATTTCCAAGAAGGATTGACCTATGACGACGTTTTGCTCGTGCCACAATACTCTGAAATTTTACCTCGAGAAGTTGATATAGCTTCTCATCTTACCAAGAATATCAAGCTCAATGTTCCAGTTGTTTCGGCTGCTATGGACACTGTCACCGAAGCATCGATGGCAATAGCGATGGCGCAAGAAGGTGGAATTGGAATGATTCACAAGAATATGACTATCAAGGAGCAAGCGGAGCAAGTTCGTAAAGTAAAACGTTCTGAGAGTGGAATGATTCACGATCCAATAACTCTCCAAAAAGGAGCCTTGCTAAAAGAGGCACTATCTATAATGAAAGAAAATAAAATCGGAGGCATACCTATAGTTGATAAAAATATGCGTCTTGAAGGAATTTTGACTAATCGTGATTTAAGATTTCAAAAGAATTTAGAGCTTCCTGTTAGTGAAATAATGACAAAAACAAATTTGATAACTGGCAGTCTCGGTACTGATTTAAAAGAAGCAGAAAAAATACTTACGAAACATAAAGTAGAAAAATTGCCGTTGGTAGACAAACAAAATAAGCTCATCGGTCTCATTACTTATAAAGATATAATGAAAGTGAAATCTCGTCCGAATTCCTGCCGAGACAGTTTTGGCCGATTGCGAGTTGGCGCGGCTGTCGGAGTGACATCTGACACTCTCTCTAGAGTTCAGGCTTTGGTGGAAAATGGAGTAGATGTGATTACCATTGATACAGCTCATGGCCATTCAAAAGGAGTAATTGAAATGTTGAAGAAAGTAAAAAAAGAATTTCCAAAGCTTGATGTAATCGTTGGAAACATAGCAACTCCTGAAGCGGCAAAAGATTTGGTCAAAGCTGGAGCAGATGCAGTAAAGGTTGGTATTGGTCCGGGGTCTATTTGTACCACTAGAGTCATCGCTGGTGTTGGTTTTCCTCAATTTTCCGCTGTTTATGAAATTGCAAAAGCTATAAAAAATTCAGGAGTGCCGATTATCGCTGATGGCGGGATAAGGCATACTGGAGATGTTTCAAAAGCTCTCGCTGCTGGAGCAAGTTCTGTCATGGCTGGTTCCCTTTTTGCTGGAGTTGAAGAATCTCCTGGCGAAACAGTGATTTATGAAAGTAGAAAATATAAAACTTATCGTGGAATGGGTTCTATTGAAGCCATGGAGAAAGGTTCCAAAGATAGATATTTTCAAGATGCTGAAGATGATATCAAAAAGCTCGTGCCAGAAGGAATCGTGGGAAGGGTTTCTTATAAAGGTGGACTTTCTGAAGTGATTTTTCAGCTTGTGGGAGGGCTTCGCGCTGGTATGGGATATTGCGGAGCAAAAGATGTAAAGACTCTTCAGAGGAAAGCAAAATTTGTTAGAATTACGCAGTCTGGAATAGAAGAAAGTCACCCACATGATGTGATAATTACAAAAGAAGCGCCAAATTATAGCGTAGGAAATTAATTAAAATTATATGAAAAAAGGATTTATAGATGCAGTGGTAGGACTGCAGTGGGGAGATGAGGGAAAAGGTAAAAATATTGATGAGCTCCTTTCGAGTGGAATTTATTCTGCTGTTGCTCGTTTTCATGGTGGAGCAAATGCTGGGCATACTATCAAATCTGGGAATTTAACTTTTATCGGGCACATTATTCCCTCTGGCTGTTTGCGAAAAAATATAGAATTATATATTGGTAATGGTGTCGTTGTGGATGTCGTGTCTTTAATCAATGAAATACATCAGCTTAAAGATTTAGGTTTTAATGTAGCTTCCCGTTTATATATTTCCAATCGCGCAAAATTAGTTTCATATCTGCATCCATTTTTAGATCAAGCAGATGAACACAGACGAAGCAAGGGCGGAGCAAAAATAGGCACGACTTCTCGTGGTATTGGCCCTGTCTATAGTGATGTACGAGCTAGAAAAGCGCTTTTGATTGGGGACATACTTTTGCCAGATTTTGAACAAAAACAAAAAATTCTTTCAGAATTTCATATGAATCTTTTAAATATGTATAAAGATAAGTATGGTTTTGAAATTAATACAGAAAAAATAAATGAAGCCAAAACAAAATGGATGGAAGCCCTAAAAGAATTAAAGAAATTACAAATTTGTGATTTATCATTTTTAATACAACAAAGATTAAAAGCCGGAAAAAATATTTTAGCGGAAGGCGCGCAAGCAGTAATGTTGGATATTGATTTTGGAGATTATCCAAATGTGACAAGCAGTAATACCCTACCGGCAAATGTTTGTCTTGGTCTCGGTGTGCCTCACAAATATTTGCGAGATATTTATGGAGTTATTAAAGCTTATACCACAAAAGTAGGCGGTGGAACTTTTCCAGCTAGAATTAAAGATGAAGCTCTTGAGAAAGCTTTTCAAAAAGCAGGCAATGAATTCGGAGCTACAACAGGTAGACCACGAATGTGCGGATGGTTGGACTTGTTTGCTTTGCGTCATGCGATATCTTTATCGGGAGTAAATAGAATTTTCATAAATAAAGCTGACATTTGTCTTTCTAAAAAAGTAAAAGTTGTGACTGGATATAAAAAGGCTGGAAAAATTATGAAAGAATTTCCACTTTATTTAAATGAGGTGTCAGATGTGGTGACAGAAGAAATTTCTGGTTGGGGTGGAGATAATTTTGGAATTAATGATAAGAAAAAAGTTTCCAAAGAACTTGGTTCATATTTAAAATATATTAAAACGAAACTAGCTGATTTAGGTGTAAAAATCATTTCCGTCGGCACTGGTCCAGACCGTGACCATTTCTTTAAGTGGGATAAGTAAGATGTATTTAATCAGAGTAATTCTGGAAATACATTTTCTATAAGTGTTAGTATGTTATCTATTCCATTATTGCGCCAAGAAATATTAATATCCAGATTATCATAACCAGCTTTTTTAAAATCTTTATGTAAAGATTGATTTAATATTACAATGGCATGAATTTGGTCTTTCCTTGTTGTTTCAATTGTTACTCCAAATTTTTCTGCAATTTCTTGAAGAGTATGTCTTTTTTTATATGGTTTTATACCAAGTCTCATCTTTAGTGTAATCAATTGTCTTTCATTTAATAATGAAAAAGCACGCTCGATAGATTTTTTTGCTATTAATTTTTTTTCATTATCCTCGATAATTTTTTCACCTGAAATGTTTTCATTAGAAATATTCAGTTTTGGCTTAAGATTTCCTTCTAGGTTTTCCATAATATATATATTATCATAAATAATTTTTATATTTCTAGTGCATTTTTTCCGATATCTTTCCTGTATTGTATTCCCTCAAATGAAATCTTTTCGATAGCTTTGTAGGCTTTTTTAAGCGCTTCTTCTAAAGTACTGCCAATAGCTGAAACTCCGAGTACTCTTCCGCCATTTGTGACTAGCTTATTCCCTTCTATTTTTGTGCCAGCATGGAAAACTATAATATCAGGTTGTATTTTTGTTTCCTCAATACCTGAAATTATTTTCCCTTTTTCATAAATCCCTGGGTATCCGTCGGAAGCCAGTGCAATATTGCAGGCGAAGGTGTTTTGTTTCCATCTAATTTCAAATTCATTTAATTTTCCTTCAAGGCTAGCATTTATAATATCGATAAAATCAGTTTCAAGAAGTCTCATATAAGCTTGAGTCTCCGGATCACCGAAACGGGAATTAAATTCAAAAACCTTCGGTCCATCGGCAGTGAGCATTATTCCAGGATATAAGCATCCGACAAATGGTCTACCTTCTTCAGTCATTCCATTTATTGTAGGCATAATTATTTCCCTTTCTATCTCTTTCATCATCGTCTGGTTCATAAAAGGTAGTGGCGCGATTACTCCCATTCCGCCGGTATTTGGGCCAACATTGCCGTCAAATATGCGTTTGTGGTCTTGAGAGGATGGAAATATTTTATAATTTTTTCCGTCTGAAATAGCGTGGATTGAAATTTCTATGCCTGACAAATATTCTTCAATCACTACTTCATTGCCGGCATTTCCAAAAATCTTTTTTACTAAGATATTTTCTAAAGCTTTTATTGCTTCTTCTTTTGTTTGAGCCACTGTTACGCCTTTGCCGAGCGCTAATCCGCTCGCTTTTATAACTACCGGCGTTAAGCCTTTTTCTACATAAATTTTAGCTTTTTTAAAGTCTCTAAAAATTTCATACCTAGCGGTGGGGATTTTATGTCTTTTCATAAATTCCTTAGCATAGGCTTTTGACCATTCTAGTTCGCTTCCTGCTTTTGTTGGACCCCAGATACGCAAGCCGGTTTTTTGGAATTCATCCACAATACCCAGAGCTAAAGGATCGTCTGGTAAAGCGAGAGTCAAATCTATCTTTTCTTTTTTTGCAAATTCTAAAAGTTTTGGTATGTCGGTTGCAGGAATAGCGACATTTGTTCCGAGTTCTAAGGTGCCTGCGTTACCAGGGGCAAAATATAAGAACTTTTCTTGTTCTGATTGCATTATTTTCCATCCGATGGCATGTTCCCTTCCTCCACTTCCTATTATTAAAATTTTCTGTTTTTTTATTTGCATAGTTTTTCTAAAACTTCGACATATAATTTGTTTTCTTTATTTTTCAATCGGCCGTATAGGGATTCCACTGTATCATTAGCTTCAATTTTTTCAAAAGTTCTACCTAAAACTGGACCGAAATCAAAATTTAATGTTAGAAAATGTATTGATGAGCCAGCAAATGTGGATTTTGTCTCTAAAAAGTTACTGATAGCCTTTTCTGTCAGTTTTCCTTTATTCCATAATGCTTCAGTGCCGTCTGGATTTTTTACCTTTCCATCTATTGTATCTGGAATCAATCCTGGATGTAAGTTTAAAATTTTATTTGGAAAAGCTAATATCACTTCATCTAAAATAATTTGTTTCCAGCCAGCCAAACAAACATAATTAGGTTTTAATTTTTGTAATAATTTCAGTAAATCTTCTTTTTTGGGACAGATTTCTATTTTAAGATTATTTTTTCTTGCGCGTTCTAAACCCAAAGCGTCATTTTTATCTGAAACTACTGCGCAGATTTCAGCATTAATTTTATTTGAATTAATACCATCAATTATAGCCTGAAGATTTGTGCCCGTGCCGGCATTTGAAATAAGGACTGTAAGTTTAATTTTACTTATTGGGGACATCATAGCTAACTTCACCTTTTCGTTCTTTTAAATCAATAGGATAAACACCTGTGAAGCAGGAAGTGGAAAGATGATCTTCTGGAAGACCGATGGATTTAATCAATCCCTCAAGTGAAAGGTAATTTACCGATGTGGCTCCCATAAACTTGCGGATTTCTTCAACCGTTTTATGCGAAGCAATCAAGTCATTTTGATTCGGGGTATCCATGCCGTAAAAATCTGGAAATTTTACCGGCGGAGAAGATATCATAAGATGCACTTCTTTAGCGCCATTTTCAAATAATGTTCCAACTAGTCTTTTCATTGTGTTGCCCCTAACTATAGAATCATCAATAAGCGCTATTCTCTTACCTTTTAAAACTTCTGGAAGAGGGATGAGTTTGAGTGCGACGCTATGCTTGCGGGATTTTTTGTCTGGTTCAATAAATGTTCTGTGAACGTAGCGATTCTTTACAAGAGCCATTTCTATCGGGACACCAGACTCTTGACTGAATCCTATTGAAACTGGAAATGCGGTATCTGGTACAGGTACTATGCAATCTATATCTCTTAATTTAAATTCTCGAGCTAATTCTTTTCCGAAATTTTTTCTAACTTCATATATAAGCTTGCCATTTAGTACGCTATCTGGTCGAGCAAAATAAACGTATTCAAAAATGTCGTGCTTCGGTGTGGATTTTTCTAATTGAATGCTTTTTACTCCATTATCATCTATTATAATCATCTCTCCAGGCTCTATTTCTCTGATTATGGTTGCCCCAATGGTTTTTATCGCACATGTTTCTGATGCGATTATATAACCATCATTTATTTTTCCGAGGGCGAGAGGGCGCATTCCAAAGGTATCTCGCACTGCCACAAGGTGATTTTTATCCATCATAACGATTGAAAATGCTCCTGTCATAAGTGGATAGGCTTTTTTTAACGCTTCCTCGATTGAATTCCCTTCTTTAATATAATATTCGATTGCATCAGTGACAAGTTCGGAGTCTGAGCGATTTTTTTGCAAGGCTTTTTTTGAGGCTAGAAAATCCTCGAGTGAACGAACGCTCGGCAGGTTGCCATTGTGTGCCAAAGCGAAGGTTTCTTTTTTATTTATGACTGGCTGGGCATGGTCTAGAGCGCTTCCGCCTGAGGTGGAATATCTGTTGTGGCCGATGGCAATATGTCCTTTCAAGTCTTTTATGTTTTTGTCTGTGTAAACTTGACCCACAAGTCCTGCGCCTTTGTGTGTAAAGAGTCTTTTACCATTACCTGTAGTTATACCAGAAGCTTCTTGGCCTCTATGTTGTAAAGCAAATAAACTAAAAAAGGCCAGTTTTGAAACGGGCAAACCCTTACCGTATATACCTACGATTCCGCACTTTTCTTTTAATTCGCTCATTTATTTATTAAAATATTTAACTGCGTTTTTAAAAATTTGTAACCCTTTTCCTTCTTTTGAGACCTTTTTATTCATCTGCCATGTCGGATTTTGGTGGGAAAACATCGCGCGTTCAGGATGAGGCATCATTCCCAGAACTCTTCCATTATATGCCAAAACTCCTGCAATGTCATATTCGGCTCCATTTGGATTATATTCTAGATTTTGAAACTTGCAAATTTTTCCTTTTATATAATTAAAAGCTATTTGATTGTTTTTCTTCAAATTATTGTAATCTTCTTTACTCGTAGTGTATCGTCCCTCTCCGTGCGCTATCGGAAGTGATATTTTTTTGATTCCTTTTAGCCAAGGGCTTGTGTTATTTTTTATTTCCAAGTCTACCCAGCGGTCAATGTATTGCCCATTTTTGTTTTGAGCTAAGGCACCAGGTAATATTCCAAGATTAGTCATAATCTGAAATCCATTACAAATACCGATAGCTAAAGTGTTTCCGGATAAGAATTCCGTGAGTTCTTTTATTAAATGATTTTTAAATTTATTAGCATAAGCTTTTCCGCTACCAGTGTCATCGCCATAAGAAAATCCTCCTGGAAAAACTAGAATTTGATAATCTAAAAGCATTTTTGGTTTGGCGATAAGGTCGTTGATGTGCACTATGTCTGCCCTCCCACCCGCAGAATCAAAAGCAAACTTTGTTTCTTCTTCGCAATTGAGTCCATATCCTGACATTATTATAATTTTTACTTGTTTCTTTTTCATTTTACTTTTAAGTTTTCCCTTAAGTTAGACTTAGGGGGAAATTTTTAATATACCTCCTGCTGATAACATTTTTCGCAGTAAATCTTATAAATTTTCTGATTTTCTGGTGTATATGATGTAAATGTCTCGGTATTACATTTAGCGCAATTGACTTCCCATAGATTCCGCGGATTTCTTTTACCCATACGTTCAGCATGTCTGCAGTTAAAGCATTTAGATGGCAAAGTCAACTTCATTCTTTTATAAAAAGCAATTTCTCTAGAAATAAAACGGTAATTCTTTGCGCACGATTCGCATTTTAAAATTAAAGGCAAAAGTTTTTCATCAGTGTATTCTTCTGAATTATTTGGTAATTCATTATAGATACAATTTTCTTGTCCAGTAGTGCTTGGAATATCATCTTTCCATCTGAAACCTTGCGCCAATGCTTCTTTTTTTGAAAGTGGCATATATTCATTTACAATTGATTCATTGTATCCAAAAGCGCTCATCCATATTGGAAAGAAATTTCCCCAATCATTACTTTTTTTCATATTCTCAATAATTTCAGGAACAAGTTTCTCATATTCTTCTTTTGTGTATTGTTTATTTAAAATACAGTATTGCTTGTTTCTTAAGCCGATACAACCAAATAAATATTTTGAATTATAGCAATCACTTGAATAATTGACATAGCTAGAATCTACAACTATTTGTGTACCAATTAAATTACTACTTTTTGTTGAAGTCAAAGATTGATAACTGTATTCGATGTTTGGACTAAATGAAATATCGTATGTTTCGACTACATTTTTTGTAGTAAAACAATGTTTACTGTTTTCTCCACCTTTTATATCAAAGGATTGATGAACATTGTGGGCATTATATACATGGTCTCCTGAAACGTTCGTATTGTGTGAGCCAAAAACTGCACGTGCGGGTTTTTGTTTTCTTATTTCTTCCATTTTTTCTAAAATATATTCAATGCTTTCTTTTTTATTTATAGGATGTTCTTGTAAGAATTTTTGATATTCTTCTTTTGTGACTTGTTTATTAAAGATATTATAAGATTGCTGTCGCAAACCCACACAGCCGATACAACTAGTGCAACCACGACAGTCATATAGACCTATAGAGTCCACACAAGCTTCACATTCTTGTGAATAAAGTAATCTATTTGAACCAAGGCAGTCTATGCATTCATAACAAAGTTCGCTTTTATATAAATAAAGATTATCTACGCAATCGGTTGAATTCCAGACAATATGTCCATAATCGCAATTTTCAGTTTCTACAACTCCAAAAAGCAAATAGCAATTTTTTGAATTGAGAGTCATATTTGAATATTCACAATTTACACTGTTTGTATTCATCATGGCAAAACGGGGAACTTTTTTTGAGAGTTCTTCTATTTGCTTGATGAAAGGTATAGATAAATCTAAATCCATTGCATAAGATGATGCATCCCAATCATCTCCCCACCATTCAGAAATATCATAAACTGGAAAAGGAACATCTGGGTTATACATTGAAATAATCATTTTACCAGATTTACTAGATGGCCTCCTGTAAAGTGTTTTAAAATTTCTAAAAAGCATACGTTGCTGATTTCTGCATTGAGGGCATTTCTCTGGTATAGGTACTTTTATTTTTTCATAAAAAGAAAAATCATCCTGTTCTATAACAAAATTTTTCTTGCAGTTTTGACAAATTTTTGTTTCAGTTTTCATTTTTGTGAGTTAGAGAATTTATGGTAAATGGTAGTCAATTTTTTTACATTTGTATCAACTATTTTATTTTTTCCATCTTTTATTACAACCTTTCCATTCTTTTCCACTTTTCCTAGTTTTACACAAAATATTTTTTCTGTAAGCTTTTCAAAAGCTTTTGTGTTTTTTGAAGATACAGATATTAGGATTCTACCTTGGCTTTCGGAAAATAGTTTTGCATCTATAGAAAGCATTTTAGATGCTATCTGGTTTATAGAAACATTGCATCCAATATTTCCTCCAACACAGGCCTTGACTAATGCGACAGCTAGACCGCCAGAAGTCACCGACATAGAAGAAGCTAAAAGTTCTTTTTGAATAGCTTTTTCCAACACTAGATAAGTTTTTGTGTTTTTTTCTAAATTAACTTTTGGCACATTGTTTCCTATTGAGTTACTTCCCTCTTTTTTTGCTAAAAGTTTATAGTATTCACTTGCGCCAAGTTCATCGTGAGTTTCTCCCAATAAATAAATCACATCTCCTGTATTTTTAAATTCAGGAGAAACTGTTTTATTTAAGTCTGGCATTACACCAATTGCGGAAATCAGAAGCGTCGGTGGTATAGAAATAGAGACTTCATTTCTATTTTCATCATAACCCTTAAAATCATTAAACATACTGTCTTTTCCAGATATAAGTGGTGTTCCATAGCCTACAGCATGGTCGTAGCAGGCTTTTACGGCATCTACGAGCTGTGCTAAGCGTTTTGGGTCTTTAGATGAGCACCAGCAGAAATTATCTAGAATAGCGAGCTCTTTTAGAGTTCCTCCACAGGCAATAGAATTTCTGATTGCTGTATCAAGTGCGCAGGACGCCATGTGATAAGTGCTGATGTCTCCATATGAAGGATAGACTCCAGTTGATAGGACGACTCCTTTTTCAGAATTTAAAACTGGACGAAAGACTTGAGCTTCAGTATTTATTCGTCCGGCACCAGATGTGGGTTTTAAGACAGAAGATGATTGAACTTCATGATCGTATTGTTGAGAGATAAAAGAAAATCCGCTGATATTATTTACTGCAAGTAAATCTTCTAAAATTTTTGTTCGAGACAATCCATTTGGTAATTTTGGTTCGTTGTATTTTTCAGTGACTGGAGTTGTAGATAAATGGTGTTTTGGTAATCCATTATGTAAAAATTCCATATCTAAATCCATTATTTTTTTACCTTGATAATTTATGATAACTTTTCCAGAATTGGTAAATTCCCCTATCACTGTGGCTTCTACTCCGCGACTTTCCATAAGTTTTTGAAATACTTTCCATTTTATTTTTGGCACAGAAAGTGTCATGCGTTCTTGTGATTCAGAAATCCAAATTTCCCAAGGGCTTAAACCATGATATTTAAGCGGAACTTTTTCTAAAAATATTTTTACCCCTCCGCACTCTTTTGCCATTTCCGCCACTGAAGAAGAAAGACCTCCTGCGCCATCATCGGTTATGCTGTTGTATAAATTTAAATCACGAGCTTCTTTTATTATTGCATCGCTTAATTTTTTTTGAGTTATAGGGTCACCTATTTGTACGGCAGTGGCAGGAGAAGTTGAATCTATTTTGACTGAAGAAAATGTCGCTCCATGAATACCATCTAGTCCGACCCTTCCACCAACCATAACCACATAATCCCCCTTTTGAGCCTGTTTTTCATGAGAAGGTCGTGTGTTTTTTCCATTTGTGGGCAAATTTCTTGGAATCAAGCCCACCGTTCCGGCAAATACTAATGGTTTACCCCTAAATCTGTCGTCATATTTTACAAATCCGGACAAAGTGGGTATTCCGGAGCAATTTCCTCCGACATTTATACCTTTTATAACCCCATCCATAATTCTTTTTGGAGAAAGCATTTGTTGAGTCAGGTCTTTATCTCTAAAAAGTTTTCTTTTGTCATCTGTTTCGCCAAAACAAAAACCATAAGCATTTGCCACTGGCTTGGCGCCCAATCCGAAACCTATCGTATCGC
>Ga0172379_10003174_pt1 | contig 26840 bp, 25 predicted proteins | sample GrowelOW334metaG_FD_119756 | JGI IMG/M metagenome (GOLD analysis project Ga0172379, IMG submission 119756) | Groundwater microbial communities from an aquifer near a municipal landfill in Southern Ontario, Canada - Groundwater well OW334 metaG | ecosystem: Environmental > Aquatic > Deep...
AACTATACTTAAATACTAATAACTAATCTAACTTATACTAATAATAAATAATAATCTAAATATCTAACTAAAACCAAAACCAAAAAGACAAAACCCAAAAACTGCAGAAAATGAGGGGGGAAAAATGGGTTACCCGCCGCAAAGCGGCGGGTCAGAAGTAGGCCTCGGAGGGCTTGTGATTGTGTATTGAGTACATAATTTTTAACTTCTGTTTTATGCCTAACAACATTGGCTACCAATTGTGGTTAGAAACAGTCAAGAAAATTCCTACTTGGGAATGGACGACTGGAGTACTAACATTTTGCGGTGCCATTTTTCTTTTTTCACTCTATCAACTCTTTTCTCTCTATAGACTCGATATTTTTCATGCCTTTGAAAAGGTTAAAATTAAAAAGAAAGATTTAGACAGGACGTCGCGAGACGTCCTGTATTTTGAAATCACCATTCCCAAAGACTCCCAGACTACCGCTTTCCAAATCCAGCAAAAAATACTCAAAGCCTTCCATTCGGTCTACGAAGATCCCATTGAAGGCCCCCATGAGTTCTCCCGTTACTTTTACTTTTTCCAGAAATTCTACCGCCACTGGAAAGTTGCCCGGGCCAGACAAGTATTTTTTACCATGCAGGTATGGGCTCAATACCCATATATCTCATTTCGCCTACAAATACCTAAAGCCTTTTTTCAACGCGTGGAAAAGGCTATTTTTAATGCTTACCCCAATGCCGAAATTACCTTACTGGATAAGGGGAAAGTTTTGGCAGAGGTGGCAAAATCCCAGAAAAGCTATTTGAGTTATGGCCAAACCACCATTGAGGGCAAGTTTTACCATAGGGTGAAAACATTCAAGGATGTGTCCTCAGATCCCGTGGATTCCATTATTTCCACAATGGAAGCGCTTTCTAAGGGTCGCTTTATGGCTTACAACATCTTAATTTCGCCTTCCTCTCATTACTTCAATCAAGTTATTCATTACCTGATTGAAGAGCAGGAACACCAGCAGGCGGCTGTCCAAATGGAAAAACGTACTCCTTCCCGCAATAGAGAAACCCCGTCGGATTTAACCGGTTCGCTCAAAATAGCTATGGAAGAAAAAATGAAAGCCTCCCTTTTCCAAACTATTATTTCCTACTGGGCGGTTTCCGATACTCCCGAAGACGCGGAAATCAAACTGGCCAACATCCAGTCGGTACTTACCGAAGTCAACCAAAAAAATATGAATATGCTTAGGCACAAAAAACTTTTTACCAAGCAGGTGGAGGAGCTGGAAAGCTCTGGACAACTACAGCAAATTATTGAAACCAGGCCTATTTTAAAAAGCCGAAAGTTTTGGCTATGGCCTTTCTCAAGCTACAAAAACTTCGGACAAGTTATTTCTGATATTGAGTTATTCTCCCTTTGGCACTTGCCTGATACCAATGATAAAACCGTTTCCTCGGTCAAAATAATTAAGTTCAAAAAGAAACCGGCTACCCAACAAATGCGGGAATATGACGACAACTTTTATGTTGAGCTTGGTAAATCCAATTTCCGTATGCAGGAGGACGCTATTATTGGCATTCCTACATGGGATGATATGAAAAAGCATATTTACATTCTTGGCGGTACAGGCAGCGGAAAATCCGAAACCCTAAAAAGTATTTTAAATCATATTTTGCAAAAAACAGGCAAAGAAAAAGCCGCTTGCCTGATTATTGATCCAAAAAACGATTTTGCCACGGATCTGCTTACCATGATTCCTGAAGAGCGAAAAAAAGACGTAGTATATTTTAACCCTTCCAAACAAAAAGACAAACCATTAAGTTTTCCGTTCTTCTCTCAGTTTTCCGGCGAAAAGACTGATGAGGATAAAATTGGATTTTTAATTTCTATAATGAAACGGTTTGTCCAAATTGACTCGGTTAGTTCCTGGGGCCCGGAATTGGAAAACATCCTCCGCCAACTATTTGCCACGGCTTACGTATTACCTGCTCAATCTCTCTCGGGCTTAGACCAACTCTTACACGAATCTAACCAAATAAAAAACATTTTAAAATATCTGCCCACACGGCTGCAAAGTTTTTGGACGGACTCCATATTAAAAAGAAGTAATAATGATTTAGCCAGATACTTGGCCACGACCAATAATAAAATTGGCAAATTCCTGGATTACCAGGAATTTATGAATATCGCTGACCGGCTGGATACCAAAATTACTTTTGAAGAGATGATAAACACCGGTAAAATATTCATTGCTAATTTTGGGTCTTCCAGCGAACAGCTCAAAAAATATTATTCGGTTTACCTCTCCGCCCATATTGCCGAAGCAATTTTTGGACAGGCAAGGCTTAACAGTGAAGATAGGAAACCCTGCGTTTTTGTGATCGACGAATTTCAAAGAGTGGCTAGTGACATCTTTGAAACCTTGTTTTCCGAGGTTAGGGCTTTTAACACCGCTTTAGTCATAAGTAACCAATTTATGGGCCAGTTGGATGAAAGAATCCAAAAATCCATAGAGTCCAACATTGCTACCAAAATCTTTATGCGCACCCAGTCAGTGGATGACGCGGAAATTGCAGAAAAGATTTTAGGGGGAAAAATTACGGTAGAAGATATTATTAACCTCCCTACTGGAACGGCCTACATTAAAACTTTGGTACAAGGCATACCGCAAGACGCCATGTCAATTAATATTCAAAGAACTTCCCATCCGAAAGACATATCGAGGGATACCGAAGACTATTTTGTTAAAGATACTATGGAGCGGTACGGCACGCCCTTGGAAGTTATTAAACAAAAACGGGACAACGCTAACAGCATTTACTATTCGGCTCAAAGGGAACAGATTTTTAGGGAACTTATGGGCAGGCATACCACTTTTGAACCTGCTAAGGAAGAGCAGCAAGCCGTAGTAAATTTTCAACAAACCAACATAGCAGTTAAGGAAACTATTTTAGCAAAATAAATATGTATCTCAACACCCTTGATGTAAAACTAACTCCCAGGACTGACGTAAGCTCGTATAACGTGGACATCAATGAGTCCACTCTACAAATCTTAAGTTTGATTTTAGAATTTAAGCTGGCCTCCAACTGCCATATTGCCAGGTTTCTAACCGGGCAAGACCAGACTAAATATATTTATCGAAAACTCAGATTTATGTGGCGAGCTAAACTACTGGAAAGCTTTAAGGTATTATCCGGTAGCAGTACATCACTATTTTATATGCTTTCTAAAAAAGGATTAAAATTGCTCGTTGAAAGTAGACGATACGAACCGCGCCACTTAAAAAATTATCCGACTGCTAAAACTTTATTGTCATGGGGGTTGTTCAAGCACGAGGCTGAAATTGTGGAGTTGGCTAGTTTAGAAAGTTTAAACAAATCCGCTAATTTAGATATTAACTTTAAAGGCGAGGACAGTTCGCAATTACAAGACTTTAGAGACAACAAACAAATTGAAGCCTTAACTCCGGATTACACCGTAACCTACAAAACTAATCAGGTGGAAAACAAAGTTTACACTGAATTTGAACGCACTCGAAAATCTAATGAAGCATTACTCAATAAAATTCAAAGGTACTTGGATTTTTCTGCCCCGCAAGATCTTCAAAAACATACTTTGCGGTTAGTATTCCAGACATTGGGTATGGAGCGTTCCTTTTGGCTAAACATTTTTCTAAACAGACCCAGCCTATTGAAACTCAACATCTTAACCACTAATCTTAATTTAATTTCCGGGGCTAAACAATTTTTGGAGCCGATTTATGCTTCAGAAAGTACGGTTAAACTAAATAAAGACGGACCGCTCAAAGTCGAGGTGTCGCAAAGAGTTAAGTTATTTAATTTCTTATAATTTAAAAAACATATTCAAAAAGCCTAAAATTTATAGGTTTTGGTCGATGAATAATAATTTAAGCCTTAATTAATAAAAAATTAACTCAACAAATATGAAAAAACTTCTAGCCTCTATAGTAGCCAGCATCTCTACTCTATTTTTAACAGCTTCAATCGCCTTGGCAGATGAGCTGCCAAAACCAGACATGTCAGTTTGGAACTCGGACAAAATGAAGCCTGTCCGGGACTTTGCCAATATTGGTATCGGCATCATCTTCGGCATAGCAGTAGTCTATGCGGTTATTATGGTCGCCTGGTACGGCATTAAGCTACAATCCTCCGCCTCTGACCCCATTAAATCCCAAGAAGCCAAGGCCGGGCTAAAATCCACGGTTGTGGGAGTGGGTATAACCTTTGCGGCCATCTTTATTATTGGCCTCATTTTGTATGTTTTGGGTCTAGTCGGCATTAAGCAAAGTTAATTATTAACTTGATTGTCTTTATGAGCGATGAACAAAAGCCGCCACTACAACCGAATAAAAAAAATTTGTTATACAGAATTGATAATGTTATAAAAACATTTATCCCAAATTTTAATGTTCGGGCGATTCTGTATATTACCTTAATCTTCGCTGTCGCTATGTTTTTAGAAATTTGGCGCGTTTCCTCTCCTGCTCCAAGCAAACAAACAAACTCCGGCAAACAGGAAACCGTTTTGGCTGACCAAAAGTATTGGGACAGTGCGGAATATAAAGACAAAATTAAAAATCAAACACTGGACAGCTTTACCAAAGAATTTGAAAGCTGGCTGAATGGCGAGTCCCAGGAATTTTCCAAAAGAAAATTTGAAGACATGCTCTTTATCAATGCCGGCCTATCGCAGCAGTCCGGCGGTGGTTTAACAACCATAGTTCCCGAAAACTTCAATTACCTGGAAAATGGCGGCAGAGCACGCTACCTCTATGCTAAAAATAAAGGTTTTTTAGCTGACCAACCGACAATAGTCAAGCTTGGTAATGTGAGCTGTAATGTAGATGAAAAAACCGAACAGGACACCGGAATTGAACTCTATGACTGGCGCTATACCTCAATGCCGAAACTGGCGGCATTTGTTAAAACCTATCCTGATTGGAAAATCCAGATAGCTGACAAAATTTACAATGTCCAAGACCCGATGTTGTCATCGCTGTATTTGCCCGTTAAGCAAAAAGTGGGTCTATTTTCTTTTTTAATTTTTCACTATCCCAAGACTAACAAATTTGTAGTAGCCAACAGCGAAATATTAGACAACAACGACATAGATGGATATAAAACCCTTGTTGGTATTGAAGCTCATAGCGGAAAGTTATCCAAATTAGAATTTAAGTACGGATACGTTGGATGCCAGCAAATTAATAATGTGCTTCCACAAATAGACTATGGACAATCTAATTAGCGGAGTTTTAGCCAACTATGTTCCCATAATAATTATCATCTCTTTAATTGTGGGAATTTTTGTAATTGGCATTGCGGGAATAATTAGGAATTCCGGCAAAAATGACGACATCGCGCGTTCTAACCTAATCATCCAAACCGTTATGGTCGGCATGATTATGTTATTTCTATCAGGATGTTTCGTTTTTGCTTTTCATAAAGTCTATGTAAGCCGTTATTATGCCGATGTTCAAACTAACTTGAGCAGTAAGCTGTCGCAAAATGGAGATCCCGGCAGTACCGATCTGCTCCAAACTCAGATTCAGCAAGCAGGGACAGATACGCCTTCGGCCAAATGCATCCTCATCGTGATTGATACGGTTGACTGCGTTAAAAAAACAATCAACGATGTTATAGGCAGTCTCGTTAGCGTTATTGTTAGAGCGTTAGGTGGGTTTGTGGACACTATAGTAAAATATCTCAATATTAGTTTCCCGTTTTTATTCAACCTGCCGGCCGATTTATTTGACAGCTCCCAAAATTTGCCTGCCGACAAACTTAAAAATATCGCCAACTTTGATAGCTTAATAAAATTTAGCGAGGTTGTCGGATTGGCCTGGGTGTATTTACTTATGGTAACCCACTATTTTAAGTCAATTATTTTTTCACTTGATAGCGATTATTCCAATGATTTTGTCGGCGACATCGGCAAAATGATTTTGGGTTTTGCCGGAGTATTTTTGGCCAGGTATATGGCCGAAGCGGTCATACTGACGGCCCAATCATTTGCCAGTTTTTTGTTTAATACACAATTAGCTAACGGGTTGGTAACAACCCTGGAAGCCTTAATCAATAATACCCTTTGGGTAAGTTTTGGCAGTTTTGGTCTGGCGTTGGTTATTTTAGCAATATTCGTCTTGGTTTATGTTATCTTATTTGGCTTTATAGTTTTTAAAAATGCCAAAAGATATTTTACCCTGTTGATTATGATTCTGCTGGCGCCAATTTTTACCCCGATGCTGTTTTTTGATCTGACCAGAAGTATGGGCACTATTTTTTGGACAAAATTTTTTACTACAAGTTTTGGCCTGATGTTTGACTTGCTTATACTGTCCATGATTTTCCTGTTTTTGGGATCGGGCGGATTCTCCTTAGGCAATTTGTTGTTAATTCTTGTCGGCATGGCTATTGTGGCCGACAGCAATAATTTGCTTCAGCAAATCGCAAATGCTTCCGAAGTAGCCGGATTCCGTTCGGTTGTCAGAACCGGCATTAAATCGGGGTCTAATTTATATTACAAAATAAGAAGGCTAAAAGATTAAAATATGGCGGCAGACAAACAATCCAAAATAGACATACCCGAGTCCATAGAAGGTTACACCGTAACCTTGTTTTGGGGTCTGACAGTAAAGCAGATTATTTTAGTTTTTATTGCTACCTTATTCCTGGGGTTTGGAATTTTCAATTTGGTTTCCCGCCGTTATGTAGCCATGCTCGGGATGTTTGTAATGACTTCGTTATCACTGCTCGGAATAGTTGAGTTGCGGGGCAGAAATTTTTATAGGCATTTAATGTTCATATTTTCTTACTACAAAAATAAACCGAGGGTCTTAATATACAACCACTATTCTGCCAGCGGTACGGCGGCTGTCCAGGCTAAACAGTTAGTTTATCAAAAAGAAAATAACACTAAAATTTTTATTATTATTTTTGTAGCTCTCGCCCTCGGATTTTTACTATTAATCCTCATAGGAGAATATTTATACCATGTCATTCATTAATAAAATCCTTTTTAAAAACAAACCGGAACATCGGCCCTTAGCCAATTTTTGGCAGTTCCAGGACGTTAAAGACGGCGTAATTATTATGCGCAATGGCTCATATCGGATGTGCCTTGAGGTTTTTCCGGCTAACTTTGGCCTTATGGACGAAGAGGAAAAGAAACGGGCTGTTGGCGGCTTTGAACAGGTTTTACGGGAAATAGACATTAAGTACCCTTTGCGGGTGCTCGTACAAACCCGCAAAACCAATGCCGATGACTATATTGACCAGCTGGAACATACCTACAGCATCCGCGGTCTTGGCACCTATGACTTGTTTGAAAAGTACGCCGACTTTATTAAGGACGTCAGCAAGGACTATGAAATTATCACCAAAAGATTTTATCTCATTTTAGAATTTAGCGAACTAAAATACACGCTGTCCAAAGACATTATCAGCAGGGAAGAAAAAGACGTTAAAAAAAGGCGGCAGATTACCGGGCAGGAAATTTTTCAAGAAGCCAGGCAAAGTATGATATCTATACTCACAACCTTCAAATCCCAGCTTCAAGCCATAAATTTAAAGACAAAAATTTTGGAAACCGAGGACATTGTCCGGGTGATGATGGATTACTTGGACGAAGAAAAATTTATGAATAACCGGCAGTTTTATGAAAACATTGAAGGCTTCCGCAAAAAAGCTGCCGAGCAGTCTTTGCCGTTTTCGGTTATAAATAAAATCAGTCCTGATTTTATAGAAGAAGAGAATATTGATTTGTTAAGCATTAACGGCAAGAATTTCCTGCGTTCTGAATTTATAAGTGAGCTGGGATCTTACGCCTACATTGACTGGTTTAAGGAAATTATTATGTTTCCCTATGCCAGTGACCTCATGTTTACCTTTACGAGCAAAGACCCCAAAGAGACTGTAATTAAAATTACCGAAAAACGCCACCGGATAGAGTCAAAAATCTTTGACGAAACCCAAGCCCACAAGCCAAAAAATATTGCCGACAACTTAGTGCTTGAAAGTACGGAACGAATTGAAAAGCAGTATTTAAAATCGGAAATCAAACCCATAGATTTAAAAATAGAAGTTACATTCCGGTCGGACACCTTGCAAGCCCTCAATATGGTGCATATGAATATGGAACGAGTTTTGAGCCGTAAAATGATGCAGTCGCGAATATACCACTACGAACAGTTTGAAGGCCTTAAAGGCACCTTTATAGCAGGCTACAACGATTCTGATACCAGGAACCACCGCGACATTAACACTGACGTGGCTTCTTTCACCTTTCCGTTTATTACCCCGCAAATTTCGTCCAACACCGGTATACTCTATGGCGTTGATGAAATCAACCGCTCTTTGGTTACCATAGACATTAAAGAGCTGGAAAGTTACAACCGTTCCATTATTGCTTCAACCGGCGCGGGAAAATCTTATTTTATTAAGCTTGACCTTATCCGTAGCCGTATGATTGGCTACCAGTCATTTGTCCTGGACGTGGAAAACGAATTTGAAATGGTTACGAGCTACTTAAAGGGCAAATACATAGAACTTTCCGAACGTTCCATTTATTATATTAACCCCTTCCACATTCCGGGGCCGGAATACAAAGCGCAAAAAATCGAGTTTGTCAGGGAACTGTTTAAAACGCTGTACAATAACGAAAAAATCAGCGTGACTGATATTACCCAAATGGAAAAAGCCATAGGCAAAGTGTACGAACAGTGCCTGGATAACAATACCCAGCCAGTCCTTATAGATTTTATTAAAGAGATTGACCTATTAACAAAAAATAGGGCAATCGAAAGTTTGCTTACGGTCTTGCGGTCGTATACCGAACCCGGGCATCCGCAGTACTACTTGTTTAACAAACAGCAAAATATTGATTTTGCCACGGACGATTTAATTGTCTTTGCCTTAAAGTATGTGGACAAACGGGATTTTGTGGTGGCAGTGATTTTAGAGAGCTATTGGAATTACATTAACCATCCGAAAAATAAAGCCAGATTTAAAAACTTAATCGTTGACGAAGCAAGCCAATTGTTCCAGTCCAGCCTGATCGTAGAAAAGTTAGCCTCATTGGCTTTAAGAGGCAGGAAATACAATTCAGGCGTAACAACCATTGTCCAGTCCATTAATCATTACTATAACAGCGGATTTGCCCGTACCAGTGATTTATTTGACCAATCTTCCCTGACTTTAATTATGAAACACAAAGTCAGCGATTCTTTTGACAAGCTTAATGAAAAAGTCCACATTAACAAACCCGAACGCGCCTACTTGGAACGGCTGGAAATAGGAAAAGGCTTGCTTATTATCAATGATTCAAAAATTCCTCTGTCAATAAAAAGCAGCGAAGAGGAGGATAGGGTCTGTACCACCAAACCGCCGCGATAATCTTTTATGTCTTTAGAACTTGCGAAATTAATACATACTGCCTATAAAAATAGGGACGTTATTAAAAAAATTGTTAAATGGTTTTTAATAGCGGGCGCGGCGGCGGCACTGTTTGTTTACATAATTATTGCCACAGTTTTTACTGTCATCCAGGGTGTTGGCAAAGTATCAGATAACAGCGTAAGTCCAAACTTGGCTAACTTTGTCGAATTTCAAAGTTTTAGTTACAAGACGATTTATGGGGAAACGTGGTACGACTTCAATCATCCGTATTATTTTCCGACGCTGGGAGTGCTAACCCAAGGGGTGTTGCTGGATTTTGCAAAAGTCGGGCAGATCCATATAGCCTGGGATATTGCCGATCGGGTGCCGCGCGCCACGGAAGTAAGAGCTTTTGCCGACGGCGAGGTTGTCGCCGTAAATGACAATATTTTAATTCACACTACAAGGCGTTGGAAATTTTGCGCTAATGAGTCCGGCGTTTGCTGGTACGTAGTAGCAGAAACCGCTGACGTGCAATACGGATGCGGTTATGAAATTTTCATACAACACGCCGACTCATTAACAACGCAATATTGTCATTTGGCATCGGAGCCTGCGTTAAAAGTTGGGGACAAAGTAATCGGCGGACAAGTCATAGGATATCAAGGCAGTACCGGTTGGGCAACCGGCAAACATTTGCACTTTGCCTTGTGGCGAGACAACGAGCCCATAAATCCGTCTTATGCTTTTTCCCAAACCAGCTTAAGTGATTGGCAACAATAAATTATTTGTAGAATTATGACAAAAAATACTAAGGCAATAATTTGGGCAACCATAGCTGTAATGGCTGTTATTATTGGCGGAGTAACTTACGAGAGACAAAAACCAAAGCGACCAGTTACTCATAAAGCGCCAATAGCAAAAACAATAACGGCAGTTCTCGACCAAACCCAAACCGCCACGTCTACCGAAGCGGCAACCTCTACTCCGGATACAGTCGCTACTTCCACATCCACACTAGTTAGTAAAATTATCCCAATCCGTAAACCCAAGCCAGTTGCACCTAAGGCTCTAAGCTATGGCGATGCCGTAGCTAAATATACAAACTCCCGTATACAATTTAACTCCCTCTGCCAAGCTATTCCGGGTCAGGTAGTATTTGCAAATTTGACAACTGTTATGTTGGATAACCGCTCGGACAGCCAGCAAAAAATTACAATTGCCGGGCAGACCTACATTGTCGATGCTTATAACTACGCTTTAGTTACTCTTAAACAAACAGTTATGCCCATAACTTTACACGTTGGCTGTAACAATAATTTAAATTCTGTAGAAATTACTGTGGAATAAAATTTTCACATAAGGTTTCGTTCTTTGAAACTTGTATGAGATTCAGCGGTTACAATGACGTGGTCTAAAACTTCTATGCCAAGAAGTTTTCCGGCGTCTTTTAATCGTTTGGTAACGTTAAGGTCTTCCGCTGACGGCTCCAAGCCTCCGCTTGGGTGGTTATGAACGAATATTACAGAAGCAGAATTTTTCAATATAGCGGTTCTAAAGCATTCCCTGGGATGAATTAGGCTGGTGTTTAATGTGCCAATGCTTACAGTCTCCCTGTCAAGAATCCTGTTTTGGGTATCGAGAAAAAAGACGCAGAAGTGTTCTTTTTTAGCTTTTCTAAAGTTCTTGCACTTTAAAGCTATTTCCAAAGGACTGTAAATGCCGTCCCTTATAGCTTTTACTTCTAAATTACTTCCGACATAATTTTTGGCTTTCTCTTTAGCCTCATTTTCGTTCTCTGCCGTAAAGCTGTAATTGATATTAATTTGGTATTCCATAAAACTCCTTTTTTGATTACTTTTTATGGCGACCAAAAAAAACTCTGGAATGTTTTGGCAGTCAAGGGATTAAAACCGATTTATGGCTGACGGCAGATAAAGAGGTTTTACCCTTGTACGGCCAAAAAGCCAGAGTTATAATGGGAAGCCCTAAGGAAGCAAAAAAGTTTTTGGTTTGTTTTATTGGTATTGCAAGATGCTTTTTTATTGACATAGAAAAAGCCACCCTGTGAAGGATGGCTAATTCTGGTTTTGGGGTTTATTTAAACTTCAAAGTATTTCTTGATGTTTAAGTTGCAGGAGCCGCAACCCGGACAAGTGACAGTGTCCAGGTCTATGATTTCCTGCCTGTTGGCGCTCCAGCAATTCTGGCATTGTGGGCAGGTTATTAAATATTGAAAGTAAGCTGTTAGTGTTTTTAGCATTGGTGTTAGTTTAATGGTTTAAAGAGAGAATTTTTGTTTTTGTTTGGATTTTTGTGTTTGTTTAAAGCTGTTGTTTAACAGCGATGTACGCCGAGACTTTTTTCCCGAAATCGTGATAGTCGCTGGAAGCCGGATCTACAGAATTTCTCAACTCTAAAAAGTAGTTGATACTTCTCTGCAAAGACGCTTTGATGATATTTGATTTCATCTCCGGCGTTAAACCCTGCTTGGTGCTAACTGCCTGTTTTTGAAACTTGGGCATATTAACTCCTTTCTTTGCTTAATTATTATGGACTCCATAAACTGGCCGCAGGTTATGGCAGTCAACGGGATTAAAACCTTTTTATGCCCTACGGGAAATAAATTGGTTTTACCCTTGACCGGCCGTAAACGGTCAGTAAAATGGAAAGCCATAAGAAAGCAATGACTCCTAAAAAAGCCGTAGGCAAAAAAAGAAGAGCGGCATAACAACCGCTCTACATTATTAGGGCTAATTTACATTAGCCTTTTATCTCTTAAGCTTGTATGAGACTCAGTTGTTATAATAACGTGGTCTAAAACTTCTATGCCGAGTAGTTTCCCGGCATCTTTTAATCGCTTGGTAACGTTTAGGTCTTCCGCTGAGGGTTCCAAACCCCCGCTTGGGTGGTTATGGACGAATATTACTGAAGCAGAATTTTTTAATATAGCAGTCCTAAAGCACTCCCGAGGGTGAATTAGGCTGGTGTTTAATGTGCCAATACTTACAGTTTCTTTGCCAAGGATTCTGTTTTGGGTGTCCAGGAAAAAGACGCAGAAGTGTTCTTTTTTAGCTTTCCTAAAATTCTTGCACTTTGAGGCTATTTCCAAAGGGTTGTAAACGCCATCCTGTATAGCCTTAACCTGTAAATTCTGGCTAACATAGCTTTTGGCTTTTTCGTTAGCCTCGTTGTCGCTATCAGCTTTAAACTGGTAGCTAATATTTACTTGATATTCCATAAAACTCCTTTTTTGCTTACTTATTATGGCAAGCAAAGAACTCTGGAATGTTTTGGCGGTCAACGGGATTAAAACCGATTTATGGCTCACGGCAGATAAAGAGGTTTTACCCTTGACGGCTAAAAACCCAGAGTTACAATGGGAAGCCCTAAGGAAGCAAAGGAGTAGTAAAAAGTCGCAGACAACATAAAAGAGCAGTATGAATAACCACTCTACATTTATGCGTTGGTATTAAAATGTAATTATTTTTTCTTTAACCACTTTACTAAGGCGGCAATGCTTAAAATTAGTAATGCCCAAATAAAAATCATAGTTACCAGACCAAACCACCCATAGCCGCCATTAAAACCGCCCATCATATTCCAGCCCTGATTAAATCCTAAACCCGTTATACCATTACTCCCCTGATTATTATAATAACCATTCATCATCCGGTATCCTGGCAGACCGGTGACAGAATTAGTAGAGTTGGCACTGTAATAACCCATCATCGGTATTTGCACAGGTGCGGAATTATAGTTTGCCCAACAGCCTAAGTAAGCTCTGCCCATATTAATATGAGCTTGCTTGACTGTAGCTGACCCTTCTCCGCCCATCATATTTTCCATTGCCGTGTGCTGCTGTTCGGTTATTCCATAACCCATGGAAGCGTCACCAAGTTTTTCAAACTGATCGTCCGTAATTTTGCTACAGCTAACCTGGCTTTGGCTGTTAATATTTTGGCTTGTATATATGTCCTGTAAAGCAGTATTAATTGCGGGATCCTGTCCTTGCGAAATTGATGTGCCTGTGTTTCCACCGTACCCCATCATTCCTTGCGCCGAAACCGACTGTATTGAAAAAATTGAAAAAACTAACGTTGCTAATAGTATTTTTGTACGCATATATTTTATATTAATTATCATACCTTTTAATACTAGCATGCTTCCGTCATCCTGTCTTAACCAAGGCTCTTTACTTTAATATAAAGAGCCTTGGTTTGCTTTTACTTATCGCGCAAAGTCTTGTGTTACATAGTGGAAATTATCCAATGACGTTTTGGTTTCCGGTAATATCGATGAAATAATTACATCGTTCCCAAAGAATCCGGATAAGGTGTCTCCTTCCTTGGCAAATAACTTTTCCTTCTTCATTACATCTGCTTCAACTTTTCCCACAAATGTGGGTAAATAGCTTTTAGCCCCAAGGCGCACAGGCCATAGCCCTTCTTTGCTGATGTTGTTAGAAAACACAGCAGGAATATTGTTTGCCGAAACGACATAAAAGAGTTTCAAATCACTTTTATTCATTCTTGCGAATCCGTCTGCGACCGATATGACTTGAGTGTCATTGGTTATGATATGGGTATTATCCATAAACGTTCCCGTGGGCTTCAGAATTCCAACAATTTTCATACTGGAAACGCCGAAGAAATTAGCGAGCGTATCACCGGGCTTTTCAAACAGTTTTTCTTTCTGCATCATTTGCGCCTCGCTTGAACCTACAATCATCTCGTCTTTGCCTAGCTGGTTTATTCCGGTGTCAATCGGCAGATCAATTGTACTATTAGATGTTTGAATAAAGATTTTTGGATTAGTTTCGGCAAAGTTTATTTTCATCGCTGAATTAGTTATAAGCTGCTGGGCTTTGAGTGTTATTTCCGGGCTTGCAACTTGCACTGTCATAGCAGCTGCTGGCTCGGCCATACGGCTGCTAAACTTGGCAAACTCAAAGAATGCCAAAGTAAACGCTACGGCCATAACCACAGGAGCCAAAATGGATATCCAATTTCTTTTTGTCGGTTTAAAGAACCTTAGGGTTAAAGAATTTGCCACTACGGAAACAGAGCTTAAAGCCATGGCAAGTCCTGCCAATTCCGGCTTGAGAACTAGCCCAAAGCTTGCAAAGACTCTGGCAGCAATCGGGATACCAACCACATTATAGAATAAGGCAAAAAACATATTCTGCTTTATCTTGCTCATGGTTTCGCGGGAAAGCTGTATGGAATTAACCACATCATTTAGGTCGTTTTTCATAATGACAATACCACCGGTTTCCATGGCAACATCTGTGCCATTACCCATGGCAATTCCTAAATTGGCTTGGGCCAAAGCCGGTGCGTCATTAATGCCATCGCCAACCATAGCTACCTTTTTTCCTTGTGCCTGAAGTTTTTTAATCTCATTAGCCTTATCTTCCGGCAACACCTCTGCGAGTACATTGGTAATTCCTACTTGCGAGGCAATAGCCCTGCCGGTTCGTTCGTTATCACCGGTAATCATATAAACTTCAATATGCATTTTCTGAAGTTTTTCTATTGCTGCTTTGGTCGTTGGTTTTACAGTATCCGCTACGGCTATCATGCCGAGTAAAATCCCCTTAGTGCCTAACAGCATCGCCGTCTTGCCCGCTTCTTCCAGCTTTGATTGTTTTCGCCCGACTTTTTCAACAGCGACTTCGGCAATATCTGCCATCATTTTACGATTTCCGAAATAATAAATAATGCCGTTAATTTCACCCTGAACCCCGTGGCCTGGAATTGCCGAAAAGTTTTTTACTTCCAGCAAGTCCACGCTTTCTTCTTGGGCATGGCTGTAAATTGCTTCCGCTAATGGATGTTCAGAAAGTTTTTCCAAAGAAGCAGCGATTTGAAGTAATTCGTCCTCGTCCTTATCTCCGAGAGCCACTATATCAGTTACTTCCGGCTTGCCATATGTTAGTGTGCCGGTTTTATCAAAGACAATCGTATTAACTTTACAGGCGGCCTCCAGAGGCTCTCCACCTTTGACCAAAATGCCGTTCTCCGCGCCTTTACCCGTTCCTACCATAATGGCAGTAGGCGTGGCCAATCCAAGAGCGCAAGGGCAGGCAATGACTATTACTGATGTAAAAGCCATTATGGCAAAAGCCAAAGTTGAGCCTAATAGAAAATACCAAACCAAAAAAGTAACAACGGCAATACCAATTACCGCCGGGACAAACCAAGCAGAAATTCTGTCGGCAAATGCCTGAATGGGGGCTTTACTGCCTTGTGCTTCTTCTACTAAGCGAATAATTTGCGCCAACACCGTTTCATTGCCAATTTTTGTTACTTCAAATTCAAAGCTACCGGTTTTATTGATAGTGCCCCCGGCTACATTGTCGCCAACTTTCTTTTCAACCGGTAAACTTTCTCCAGTAAGCATAGATTCGTCCACCGCCGAAGACCCTTTAGTCAAACATCCATCAATGGGAATTTTTTCTCCCGGCCTGACAATAACAATATCTTTATGGACAACTTGATCAATAGCAATATCTTGCGTGGTACCGTTCCTAACCACCCGCGCGGTTTTTGCCTGAAGTCCCATTAACTTTTTAATAGAATCCGACGTTTTACCTTTTGTTCTGACTTCCAGCCATTTGCCCAGAGTTACAAAAGTAATAAGGAATGCCGCGGTCTCGAAATATAAGTCCGGAATTTTGCCGCCGTTTAAACCAATAACTGTTTTATTTGCTATGGCATATAGGATTAAATTTACAAGACTGTAAATAAAAGCCGTCGATGTGCCAATGGCAATAAGGCTGTCCATGTTAAAAGTCTTCATGCGCAGGGAAGACCACATGCCCTTATAGAAACCTTTGCCAATAATAAATTGCACCGGTGTGGCAAGGATTAGAGAAATTATACCAACATAGGGCAATAAGAAAGCTTTACCCGGAACTTTGGCAAAGAAGTCAAAGAACATAAAATATACCATGGGCAAACTAAAGATGGCACTGAAAACCAACTTCTTAAAATAAGAGTCGGTTTCGGCCTGCCGTTTTCTGGCATCATATTCGGTATCTTTAGCGTCAACTTCTTCGGCCTTATATCCGGCCTTTTGTACTGCACTCACAAGATCAGCCATTTTGGCCTTGGACGGATCAAACGTAATCTGTGCCTTTTCGGCTGCAAAGTTAACATTAGCTTGGTTTACGCCCGGCACTTTTTTCAGGCTTCTCTCAATAATATTGGCGCAGGAAGAACAATGCATGCCTATTAAAGATAGGTTAACCCTTTGCTGTTTTCCATCAGCATTATTTTTAGGAACAGAAACGCCGGACGGTTGGGATAAAACTGGCTGGCTTGGCGGCAAAGGCTTCTGCATATTCAAGCCGTCGAAAACATTAAAAAACTTAGAAGTCTTTACCAGTTGTTCCAAATAACCCTTAGCTGCTTCGTGCCCTTCCGGTACATTTATCTCAGCATTTTTATAACTGGAGAACTTTCCCTCAAAGTAAGGTTTGTTCCCGGCATTTTCCATAATTTTCCCCTGAGCTTCTATACGATTCTCAAGCTTCAACGAAAAAGGCACGCCGGTGTCTGGGGTGGAATCTTCCATCTTAGCCATTTCCTGATGGCTTTGATTTATGGAACGGTCTTCTGTAACGACACTCTCGTAGCCGGCTCGTTTAATGGCCTGTTTTATGTTTTCCGTTGAAATTTGTTCCGAGTCGGCTTTAACGACCCCGTTGCCATCATGAAAAGAAACTTGCACGTCGGTAATTCCCGGCAATTCTTTTATTTCCTCTTTTATCAAGGTTTCGCACGATGAGCAATGCATTCCTTGAACACTTAATGTAAATACATTTTCCATAGTAATAAATTAATTAATGTTTCTATACCGCCTGGACTTTATAATCGGTTCCGGCCAGTGCCTGCTGAAGTTCTTCTGTGGTAATGGCGCGATCTGCTTCTAATTCTCCAGTTGCTTCGTTGCCATTTTGTTCTAAATGAATAGACGCGACTCCGGCAATTTTGCTTAACTTCATTTGCGAAACTTTTCCGCAAGCGGCACAGTTTAAATTGGTCAATAAAAATTTAGTTGTAGACATATATATATATATAAGATTAGTTAATCAATAACTGTAAACTTCCCGCGATACATACCCATAGAACAGCTAAAAGCAATTTCTCCAGTCTGGGTCGGGGTGAACTCAATTATATTGTCACCAGCTTTAAGGGGCTGCCCAATGCCGTAAGAAGGCATCCGAATATAGCTGGCACAAGTAAATTGGTTTGTGGAATTAATAATCCAGCGCACGGTATTGCCTTTTTTCACTGTAAACTGGTTTGGGCTATACCCCGATGAGCCTTGAGTCATCCTGACTTCCTGAATATTGCCGACGACCGAAGATTGCTTATCGGACTGGTTTCCGCTTATGGTTTTTGGCGGAAACACAATACTGCTGGCATTTGAAATATTAAATACACCAAGCAACACTACTGCCAATCCGGCAGTAGCAAAGAATAATTTGGCCTTTGTCCCTTTAAACGCCGAGGAAAGCCATCCGACTCCTAAAAGCCCGGGAGCGGTTCCTAATGCGAATAAAGCCATAATTAATGCACCTTGTACAAAACTACCAGTAGATACTGCGTATAACTGCATTGCCTGAGTGAACCCGCATGGAAGGACAAAGGTTAAAGCCCCTGCAATAAAAGCGCTTTTGTGGCTATATTCTTTTTCTTCGTTTTTAATTCCAAGCAGCCTAGATACAAACTTAGGCAAAGTTATATTTACTCTTTGCAGTATTGGAAATATTTCAATAAGTTTTAAACCGAGCAAAATCATTACTCCTCCCACAACAAGAGTAAGAATTCCTAAAAATTTAGGTGAAGGCTGTAATGCCGAACCAATGAGGCCTATTAATCCGCCGAACAAACCAAAACCCAAGACCCTGCCTAAGTTAAAGAATAAATGCGGACGGAATTTTTGCATTGCTGTGGCCTCCGGATGAAGTTCAGAATGGCGGGCGGACAATGCCAACACCAGCCCACCAATTAATGCCATGCAGGAAGAAACTCCTGCCACCAAGCCTATCAAACCTGCCATTGCTATACTTTTTTGGTTAAAGCTTCCGGCAATATCTGATACCCCAAACATCTGAGCTAAAATGTACAAGAACAGTAAAATAGCCCCGGCGTTTACCAGAAAAAAATAATCTCTGGGGTTACGAGAAAACCAATGTCTTTTGTCGTCCTGCCCAACCGTATAGCCTGCATTTTCTATTGCTTTACTAATGGCATTATTAGAAGGCTTGGCATTGTCATACCAAATTTTTGCCCTGCCGGAAACGTGGCTGGATTCTACTTTTCTTACACCGGAAACTTTTTTTATATTTTCTTCAATTAGGATTTCGCACGATTTGCAGTGCATTCCTCGTATTGGAACAATAAGTTTTTGCATGGTAAATTTTTAATGGTTTAAGCTAAAAAACAAAAAAACCTCTGCAAGACGCAAAGGGTCTTTATTAACTTATGCCAAAACTTTTAAAAAGTTTTATGCAAAATTACAGACCGCTTTACGCCAAGTCAAAGGAGTAAGAGGGGTCTCTTTTTTGAAATAATGTTAGCCAAAAACCAATTTGGCGGAAAAAAGCAATTACCGATTCATCGTAAAGTTGTCGTAAGCGGGATTTAGAAAATCTTTGGTTATTTAAAAGATTCGAGGCTAGGGAGAAAAATAACCCTAAAAATAAAGTCACTGTTAACAATAAGGCCAACCTAATTCCTGGGTTAACAAGACATGTTTGAATAAAATTTTGGGCAGCACTAATACAATGATCCAAACAAGATAAATCATTAGCAGGCATAGTACAACCAACAGAAGTACAATTAAGTGATGTTTGAGTTTCTTCCATATAACTTTCATGATGCATAAACCCCACACCCAAAACAGTAATGCCAAACACGGCAATAGTTAAACAAATAACTACAGCATTTTTCATGCTGTTATTTTGCATAAAATTTATCATTAACGATATTATATCATAGTTGGGGGTGCATCCAAACGATTTTTCCCGGCTTTCAAGGATCTGAACAAAAAAGTGGCCTTGCGCTATTCCTTTAATTGTAAGCATTAAAGGGTGTCTCCATAAGGGCGACTATAAAGCCGGTGATTCAGCTATTCATTGACTTTGAGAATCCCGGGAGGAACGGAGGGTATTGTCTAAAATGTGAACTATGCAAAAACTAATAAAATGTTGTTCCCATAAGAGGCATGCACTGCAAATCTTGCGAAATTTTTTATGCAACCTCCGTCCCTTCGGGAATTCCCAAACTGGTGACAGATTTGAGGATCCCGGGGGAGCGAAGGAAGGGTCTTTAGGCGACCTTCGCTCCCCGGGAAACCCCAAAAGGAAATGCTTTATTAAAGAACTTTGGTAAACAGATAAATCAACAGGATGGCAACAATGAAACCTAAAATCCACCGGGATAGTGAGATGGTCGGCATTTTTGTTTGAGAAGTATCGGGAGAGTGTCCCGAAGACTGAGTATTGTGGTCATGAGAACCGCAGCAGTTCATAAATTTACCTTTCTCTTTCCGTTAAGACCAAAACGGATTATTTATTAAGTCCGGCTATCTTTTGGCTAATCATGTCGTTATTGATAGCCATATTCGGGTCATCATAGACGAAGCGGACGATTCCTTGTTTGTCCAAAACTATATAAGAGTGACCGGGAGACGAGCCTTTATGCATGGAAGATGGTACGGCTAAAAGACCTAAAGATCTGGAAACATTGCCGCCCTGGTCAAACAGTATTGTGGCCTTGGCTAAGTCCGGCATTTTTTGCAGAGCTTGTTGCCATTGGCTTGGCTGGTCTGTCACTACGGAAAGAGCAACCGTGTCCTGATTGTTAAACCGGGAATCCGTGCCGAGCTGCGCCACTTGGTTCCAGCAAGCCGGATAGCACATTACTCCTTCATTAAAGAACAGCACCACATTTTTGCCTTTGAGGCTGTCTAAGGAGTAAGGCTTGCCGTCCTTATCAAACAGCTGTGTTATTGGCACTGGTTTGCCGACCATGCTGTTAAGATCGCCGGCCGACGCTTGGCTTCCGGTGACAGGAGTATTGCCAGCCTTAAACAATGCCCAGCCGGCAAACAGGACAAATATGGCGATTACAACCATTACAATCACACTTTTGTTATTATTATTTTGATTATACTTATTCTTGTTCATGGTTTTTAGATTTAGATTGTTTAATAAATAAAGCTATCAGGCCGATAAAGACGGCCACAATTATTATTGCCCAGACGAAATTCGGCACAGCAGAGGTTAGGCCGCTGATTTTAGTTTGGAAGCCTGCCAAAAACAGATTCATCTGAAGCTGGTAATCCGAGCTCATGGCTACCTTATTATTGAAAGCCAGATAGGTAATATATCCGCCCATTCCCAGAAAAATCAAGCCGGAAATAAGTTCGGAGATTGTAATTGTCCAGCTATGGCCAAGCAATTTCATCTGTACGGTTTTCTTAACGTTGGCCAGTTTTTTCGCCAAATCTACTTTATCAAGAAATACTGAAACAATGAATAATGGCAAAACCATACCAATTACATAGGCCAGGGTAAATACCAGTCCCCAAATAACTTTGCCGCTGGCAGCAGAGAGCGCTAACACACCGGCCAAGACCGGAGCGCAGCAGGTCGTGGCAATGGCCGAGAAGATTCCCAGTACATAAATGGAAGCCACATGTTTCTTGAAGCGGTCACGTACAGAAGTCGGGGTGCTAAAACCTTTACCAAACAGCATGGAAATTCCCAGGACAATCAGGAACAGTCCGCCAAGGGTGAATATCTGGTTATGGAACCGGCTAAATTGCGCCGCAAGCAGCGTTGCGCCTAAACCGATGGGCAGGAATACCGTCAGGATCCCCAGGAAAAATACAAAAGTCATAGAATAAATTTTGTATTTTTCCTTAAAGATATTGCCTAAGTAAGAAGGAAGGAGTACGGAAATACAGCAGGGAGCGAACAGGGCCGCGACTCCGGCAACAAAGGCCGCAATTAATGATGTAGTTACTAATGTTGGCATAAGAATTATTTAAGTTGATCTGGTAAATTTTTATCCTCTTCGGGAAGAGTGGTGCCAGGCTGTTGATTGCCACCGTGTGGCTTCCTCATTTGCCAGAAATGATAGCCAATAAGACCCAGGGCAATCACGACCAATGCCCAGCCTCTAAAGCCTTGCAAGGCCAGACCTTTTCCGGCTATGAGCAAAAATATGAAAGGCGCCAGGCAGCAAATGGCCATCATCCACATCATGCCGGAACTATTATTATCGTTATGATCATGCATAAAGGTCAGGGTTATTAATTTTAATCGAATATACTTGTTAATTAGAAGTTTATACCCCGCATCCGCCCTTGCTCTGGGGAGCTTGCTGCGGTTGTGCCTGTTGCAGCAGTTGCTGATATCCCTGGCCGGAAGAGTATTGGGCAGCTAGTACAACTTTAGGGTCAACTTTACTCCAGTCGGTTCCTTGCTTTTTGAAATATGAAGCAATGGTCAAGTAATTATCCGGGAACCAGTAAGAATTTACTGCCAGCGCGTATTTGTACATATCCGCTTTGCTTACGCCTTGGGAAGCCATGAGTTCTAAAAGTCCCAGCATAGCCATACCGTGGTTGCAGTCCGGGAAGTGGGTGGAGTTGCCGCAGCAGGGGCGGTAAATATTTTTTGACACTTCTTCGACCATCTGTTGCTGTCCGGCTGTTAAGCGGATGAACATATGTTTGGAATAGTGATCCATTGGCTGGCCGGAAGAAATTGTCCAGCCGCCGGTAGAGGCAAACTTGGCGGCCCCGCCATATTTAGGATCCTGCATTTCGCCGGTTTCCAGTATTGTATTTTTATTGCCCAGACCCAAAGCCCAAAGCAGGTTTAATATGGTACCGGAATTTTCCGGAGTAATTTTAATTTTTCCATTACCGCCTAAAGTCAACATTTTAGTGTCTTCGGCGGACAGTCCACCGCGCTGGGCATACAAAGCGGTGAATTTTTGCTGGTCAATAACCCCGGCTTTAATCATCTGCTGTCCTAAATCGCCCCACGTTACCGGCAATTCAACTCCGGCCGAAGGCAGGACTTGGGCAATGAGGGCAGGATCGGCCGGTACTCCTTGAGGAGCGGCTGGCTGTGCGGGTGCTTGCGCTACCGGCGCTTGCGACATATGGTCGGCTAATTGTGGTGGTAGGTTTTGTACTTTTTCGCCGAGCATTTTTTGTAGTAGAGGCTTTCTATTGACAGTAAGACTAAACGCAAAAAACTGGTCAAGAACAAGAATGGCAATCGCAATCACCCCGACAATCTCCAAATAGCTAAACTGTCCTAATCGTTTGTAAAACTTTACAAACCCAGCTTTTAATTTATTTGGCTGATTTTCTGGCTCTTCAGGGGCGTGTCCGTGATGGGCCTCCTGATGCTCTCCGTTCTCTATTTGTTCCATAAATATATATTCTTAGTAATTAATAATTTTTTATTCTATTCTTTGCAACAGTCCAAGAGCTTGCCGATAATATCTTCTTCGGTTTTAGGCTGGTCGTCTTTGTCTTTTTGTAATTCAGTAGTATTAACGAGCTTCAGTCTCAAAGCCCAAAATAGCGAATAAAGTTCGTAAGATTTATCAAACATTTCTTTGGCTTCAGTGATCTTGCCGGAGGACTGGAGTTTTGTTGCGACTTCCATCAACCGCATGGAAGCGGCCAACAGATGCTTGGTAATACACCAGGTCTCGCCCTCGTGCTGGTCAATCATCTTGGCAAGCAAGGTTTTCCTGATCTCCCGCGTCTGGGTAAGCAAGTCAAAGTATTCGTTTTTTTTGGTCTTTTCAGCCGTAAAGAAGAAGTGTTCTTCTAAACTAACCAGATTCATAATGGCAATACTTAAGTCTTCTTCCATCGATAAATCAAAATTACCGCTGGCTTTAAGTTCATTGATTTTTTGGACTAACTGCTCTTGGGTTAAAGCTGAATTCATAATTAATTAGGTTAATGGCAAAACAAAAACACCACAACTGTGGTGCTTAGTTAAAAATCTACGATGTCCCGAAAATTAAGTAATGGGAATCATGGCAAATTCAAACCCGCACCACAGAGAGTTGTGGGCAGGATCGCGCTTCTCGGTCAGACTTAGCCAAGAGCCGATTTGATGATGAAATGCCAAAACGCGCCGGCGAAGCATCATCAGCCAGCTTCGGAATATAACAAATAGGCTGTTTTGATACAGCAGCACTAATAACAAAAAGGGCGCGAACGAGACTACGGCTACGGCAGAAATCAAAACTTTAATTAATTGCTGTGGGTTTACCTGCAAAAAATTCTGTAGAGTGGTTGCTTCAATGGAGCAGCAATTTATGCCTACCGGCTGGTGACAGTCCTGGGTTTGGGCGGTTCCGGTAAAACAGGTTTGCGATTGAGTCATCATTTCATTCATAAAGAGGACATTCAAAACGGCCATCGTAAAAAAACTGGCGATGAGCATGATGACTATAAAATTTTGCCTAAAGACCTGCTTCATAAAGTTAGCGGTTAGATAGCGCAAATACTTGCAAAAGTTCTTTAACCACCCGATCTTGCTTACCCTTATCGCCCAACTCGTGGGTGACGTGGCTTTTTAAGTGGTTTTCCAACATGACGTTATCCAGACTTTTTAAGGACTTCTGCATGGAAAAAGACTGGTTTAGCAGTTCGGTGCAATAGACTTCCGTTTCAATCGCTTTAGCCAAAGCCTTGGCCTGGCCCTCAATGATTTTCGCCCGGTGCAGTGCTTTCTTTTTTAACTTTGGATCAATCATAAATATATAATTAAATATAGGGTATAGTCCTACTACCTATTATACCAGATATTTCAATATTGTCAAGAGTCAAAAATCAGGAAAACGGACGTGTCAGTTTTGCCTATATTTATTGGTGTTAACAATAGAGCTAAGCCTTTCGTGTTTTTGGCCAGAATCTTGGAGTTCTATCTAAATATTGCTGGTAAGGTTCACCAAACTCTTGTAGCATTTCTTTTTCTTCAACTTTTGCCAAATGAACATACATCGCTATAAGAATTGGGAACATCAGTAAAGTCAGTAATGTCGGCCACTGCATCAAAAACCCTATCATTACCAGCACAAATCCTACATATTGGGGATGCCGGATTTTAGCGTAGGGGCCTTCTGTGGCCAGAATATGTTTGGCTTGGGCTGTGTATAATATTTTCCACGATTTGGCAATAATGATAAACCCCGCGGCAATAGCAATCCCGCTAAGAATATGTAAAAAGTTTAAATGCGGATCACCCTTCCAGTTAAAAATAGTGTCCCACAAATGGCCCTCGTTATGGGAATAGATGTCAATTCCGGGGTAGCGTTTGGTCAACCAGCCGGACAAAAGGAAAATTGTCAGCGGGAAACCATACATTTCCGCAAATAATGCCACCACAAACGCGCTAAAAGCGCTAAACGAACGCCAGTCGCGCTTGGTTTTTGGCCTGGTAAAGCTGAAGGCGAAAATCAAAAATATGGCTGAATTGATTATCACCATAAACCACAGGCCGTAAGATGGGGAGTTAATTGGATTCATATGATTCAGATTTAAGAAATTGGTTAGGTTTATTGAGGATCCCAAAGAGTGAAGGATGACGGTCTTAAGGCAATCTTCACTCTTTTGGAATTTCCAAATGTATTTTGACCTTGGGAGACCCGGGAGGAACGGAGGGTAAAAACGTGAACTATGCAAAAACTTAAATGTAGTTCCCATTCGAGGCATGCACTGCAAATCGTGCGAGATTTTATGTATGCAACCTCCGTCCCTCCGGGAGTTCCCAAAATTATTTGGTGCCTGAGCGACCCCAGGCTATATTTTAAACGGCAAGCTTTTTCTCTACCCTTTTAAGTAATACCGCGTTAGTTGCAACTATTATAGAGGAAGCGGACATAAGCAGTGCGGAAATCTCCGGACGGAGCAACAACCCAAATGATGGATAAAATACTCCCGCGGCGACGGGAATGGCTAAAAGATTATATATAGCCGCCCAAAACAAGTTCTGTTTCATTTTGGCGACAGTCGCTTTAGAAAGTCTGATTGCTGCGACAATATCATAAGGGTCGGATTTCATAAGCACAATACTGGCAGTCTCAATTGCTACATCCGTTCCTGCGCCAATGGCAATTCCAATATCAGCCTGAGCCAGGGCAGGCGCGTCATTAATCCCGTCACCAACCATGCCGACAAATTTTCCTTCATCTTGAAGTTTTTTGACATGACCCGCTTTGTCTCCGGGTAAGACTTCAGCAAATATCCGGTCAATGCCTAGCTCTTTGCCTACTGCCTCGGCAACTTTTTGATTGTCACCGGTAATCATGGCTACTTCCAATCCTAATTTTTTTAATTCCAAAATGGCTTTTTTGGAAGTGGCTTTAATAGTGTCGGCTACGGCAATAACTCCCGCGAGCTTGCCGTCAACAGACAGTATGCTGATAGTTTTTCCCTGGCTGGATAAGTTGTCAATTTCAGCTCTTCCGGCCGAAGTGTCAATATTATTATTTTGCAATAGTTTTTCTTTGCCCGAAAAAATGGCTTTACCGTCTATTGTGCCCTTAATTCCAAAGCCGGCAATGGAGGCAAGCTGACTGCCTTGTTTTAGAACAAGCTTGCGGTTTTTTGCTTCGTCTGTAATTGATTTGGAAATCGGGTGATTAGAACCGCCAGCCACAGTTGCTTCGTATATTAATACATCTTGTTCGCTAAAACCATTGAAGCCTACAATATCTGTTACTTTGGGTTTGCCTTCTGTTAAGGTGCCGGTCTTGTCCAGCACGATAGCAGTGAGCCGGGAAGTATTTTCCAGCGTGGCTGCGTCTTTAATTAGAATGTTATTTTTAGCACCAATGCCTGTACCGACTGCAACAGCCGTCGGGGTTGCAAGGCCAAGCGCGTCCGGACAGGCAATAACCACTGCGGAAATTGCAAAGGTCAGAGCGGTTAACGTGGTTACATTGCCAAAAAAGTACCAGCTGAAAAAAGTAATTAGCCCCGCGCTAATAGCCACGATTACCAGTCTTCCTGCCCAGCGGTCAGCTATCCTTTGACCAGGCGCTTTACTGTTCTGGGCAGTTTCCACCATTTTAATAATTTGTGCCAGTACAGTTTCACTACCGACTTTAGTGGCTTTAAATTTGATTACTCCGGTAATGTTGACTGAGCCGCCCACAACTTTATCGCCTATAATTTTGCTGGTTGGTATGGACTCCCCGGTAACCAAGGATTCATCTATTGTGCTTTCGCCTTCTGTTACTTCGCCGTCCACCGGAATTTTATCACCGGGCTTAACTACGACAATATCGTTTTTAACAATTTCCGCGCTTGGAATAGTTAGATCCTTGCCACCCCGAATAACTGTTGCCTTGGGCGGGACTAAATCGAACAACGCCCTTAAAGAGTCAGAAGTACCTTTCCGT
>Ga0172379_10003175_pt1 | contig 26830 bp, 21 predicted proteins | sample GrowelOW334metaG_FD_119756 | JGI IMG/M metagenome (GOLD analysis project Ga0172379, IMG submission 119756) | Groundwater microbial communities from an aquifer near a municipal landfill in Southern Ontario, Canada - Groundwater well OW334 metaG | ecosystem: Environmental > Aquatic > Deep...
ATCGGTCACATGGATGGTGATGCTGTAATCACCCAGCGCCAGTTCCAGCAGACGGTTTTCCACCCGGTCGTCAACGGCCTCCCGGCCGGCCTCAATCGCCTCGGCAAACTCCGGATGCTGCTGTTTGTAGTTGTAGAGCGATGAACGCGAGATGTCCATTCTGGACGCAATCTGACCGTCGGTCAAACCATCTGCTGCAAAACCCATTGCCTGTTCCGGAAAACTTTCGTCGTACTTTGTTTCAGCCATGATACCTGTCTCCTGTTTTTTTGTTTTTCGCACTATCGCGTAAGTGCAATGTGCTTTTACTAATTAGCAATTTTGTCAACAGAAAGCTGTGCGGCAGATACACAAAGTATTTACATACAGCACATTACACTTACTATTTTGTGTAAATTTCTGATTAAAAATTAAGAAATAAAAACCGTAAAAAGACTGTTTTGCGTCCTTTGGTAGATTCATGACTTTGGCGGGGTAAATTAAGAGCCGTTTATGCTTATGCAGCGTCGGTTTGCTTCCTCGAATCCACGCCCAAACCTGCGCAACTGCGGAATATAGGTTTAAGATATACTCTGCACGGCTGAAAATTTAACAATAGATTGCGAAGATTTTGAGAATTGGTTCGTGTTCTGAGAGGCCTTCGATACCGGGGTATCGAAGGCCTCGAAGAGTGCGAATCCAAAATAAAAAGATCGCAATCCCGCAGACGGGGGACGAGTGTCTTGCGGCTGTATTTTTCCATTCCTTCTTCCGGCGATATTCATATCGACTGTCGGTAGGATCGAAAAAATCCAATCCACAATCCTGCTCGTCTATTTTAAAATTTTCAGCCGCGCGGAGTATAATGGCATTGAGGCCGATCATGCACAGAAATGTGAAAAACCTTTAACGCCCATAAAAGGAATGCTTGATTATTTCTAAAGAGCAACGTATAGTATGGATTGTTTTTGAAAAAATAATAATAAGTGCTTGACATTTCGTTTTACCAATAGAAATTATAGTGTCTTCCTATATTGATAAATTTGAAAAGCGGAGGCTGAAGGTGATTGTATCAATATCCAACTGGAAAGACTTGATCCGGAGAGATTTTCCAAAAGATGTTCCTATAACTGAACAAACTATTGAAACCACTAAGAAATACGCTTCGCGGTTTCGCGGAAGCGTAAGAATGGCCAAGGGTAGAATGTGGATTAGTTCCGAATTTGAAAAGCGGCGGAAACGCATTTTGCAAACACCTCTGCCATAATAAAGCCTACAGCGTAAAAAAATAGTTAATTAAAAAAGGCAGGGGTAATGTCTGATTTTTGTGACCTTTGGACTAAAATTATTGAAATCCATAATTACACCAAAGGCTTATTCCTCTGGGCAGAAGAAATTGACCCGGAGCTGAAATTGTTTAATCAGCCGAATAATGAATTGAGGAATGCGCTTGAGCATATTATCAGGTTCAAGGCTGGAGAATTAGGATTAACTCCGAACGGGGATGGCGACACAGAAGACTATAGCGCAAAAAGTTTAGATAAGGCGCTGGGACATGAGTACCGGGCTTTTTTTGATACGGCGGATTGGTTTAGTATCACTTTGCGCGAAAAGATAATCAATTCCCTGGCCCCGTATAGTATATCTTGCATCAAAGAGGTACTGCCTGATTATTACTCAAGAGATCGTGCCGCTATTGATAAAATCTGCAAAGATATTGCGAAGATAAGAGACAGTAAAGACGTTGATCGGAAAAATGAAGTGCTTCGTGAAGTGACTGATTATTATGCACAAATCAGTAAGCTCTATGAAATATGGGAAACAATACGCGATAAGGAGCCTTCCCTTAATGAATGCAGTATGAAGCTGTTCAAGGAATCCGTATGGCGAAACGCTTTAACTGTGCTGATAGGTATTATCGTGGGTTTTGCTTTGAGGACAATCTTCAAAAAACCATGAACGCATGGTTTTTTAAGCATATTCGCTATCAGTTTTATTGGCGCTCCCGGAATTCACCGAAGATATTATCGTTGAAAAATAGGGGTATTACACTTAGAATTAGATAAAATTATCACACTCTCCCTAAGTTCTGTCACGTTAGGACTGTATTTAGTCTTACGTTTCTTTACATATCTTAGAACACCAATTTCTTTTAAATACCAACCAACTTTTGTAGCTATATCGCCAATAATTAAATCTACCGGCACTTCAAGTCCTGCGTATGCCGAATTAGAAACAATAAACCAAATCTGAGCATCTTTAGCGGCTTTAGCTTTTAACAGCGTTAATATGTTAAGCATATCTTCAAAATATGCTTGAATCATCATCGGAATTTTTCTGTCCATCAAGTTCTCTTTATTAGCTTGAATATCTTGGTTAATATATCACTCCATTGGAGCTGGATATTCATTTATGAAATACTTTTATCGCATATTACTGCGGAATTTTTTTTCAACGGCGCTGTTTTTATACTGCTTTCAGTGTAATCCCAAGCGGAGCGGGAGTGTCGCACACCAATTCTCCTGCGGCGGACAAAAGATTGCTGCGCAATCATAAAGAGAGACTAACCCGGAATTACTCTGCCTCGGGGGATGATTTGCCAGGCCGGAACAAATAGTTTTTCAGGTTTTTCCGGTAAATATTTCATTAAAAAAGCGTTATCCAAGGGTTGAATTTATGATTAAAATGGATAGACTGAAAGAGTGAATTTTTAAGATGAGTCCCGGAGAAGTCAGGAGTCGGAACGGGGACGCGGGACAGGATGTTTCACGCGGAGGCGCGGAGACGCGGAGCAGACTGATTTTTTACAGGGATTTACAGGATATACAGGATGTTTAAAAACAGTCAGAAATCAGAATAAAATGTCAAAGAATAAATAATTTGTCTGCTGATTCTGTGCTTTTTATTCTGACTCCTGAATTCTGACTCCCTGTTTTTATGGATACTATACTTTTAACCTATGGATGGAAAGAGAGGGTCTGAATGGCTGCTGATTTTGTACATCTGCATTTACATACGCACTACAGTCTGCTGGACGGAGCCTGCACGCCGGCCGGCCTGCTGGAAATGGCTAAGCTCCACAACATGCCGGCCGTGGCCATGACCGATCACGGATTCATGGGCGGCGCGCTGGACATGTATAAAACTTTCAAGGATTCCGGGGTCAAGCCGATCATCGGGTGCGAGGCCTATGTCGCGCCGGGGTCGCGTCTGGACAAAACTCAAAACCACCCGGATTTCCGCGGTTATCATCTGGTGCTGCTGGCCAAGGACATCACCGGCTATCACAGTTTGTGCAAGCTGCTTTCCGAAGCCCATTTGAACGGTTTCTACTACAAGCCGAGAGTTGACAAGGAACTGCTGCAGCAATACCATGAAGGGTTGATCGCCTTGAGCGCCTGCATCGGCGGGCAGATTCCGAAAACGATTTTAAACGGCAGCATGAAAGACGCGGAAAAGCAGATCGGCGAATATTGCGACATTTTCGGGAAGGATAATTTTTATCTGGAATTGATGGACCACGGCATGGAAGAGGAACGCAAAGCCAACCGCTGCCTGATCGAACTGTCGAAGAAGCTGCAGTTGCCGCTGGTCGCCACCAATGACGTGCATTATCTGAAGAAGGAACATGCCAAAGCGCATGAAATCATGCTCTGCATTGAAACTCAATCCAAGCTGGATGATCCGAAGCATTTCAGTTTCTGCGCCCCGGAGTTTTATTTCAAGAGTCCGGAGGAGATGAAGGAACTGTTCAAGGAAGTCCCGGAAGCGGTGACCAATACCGTCGCCGTGGCGGAGCGGTGCAATATTGTCTTCAACATGAAAGCGAACCATTATCCGGTATATAAAATCACCGATTCGGACCTGCCGGAAAAGGAATATCTGCGGAACATCTGCCTGGGAAATATCAAAGATCTTTACGATTTTGATCCGCAGGGGAAAGATTTGAAGCCGGAACAGCAGGCCGTGCTTGAGCGCATGGACTTTGAGCTGAATGTCATAAATAATTCCAAATATTGCAGTTACTTTCTGGTCGTCAGCGATTTTATCAAATACGCCAAAGACAACGATATCCCGGTCGGCCCCGGACGCGGCAGCGGCGCCGGCAGCGTGGTCGCTTATCTCACCAGAATTACCGGTCTGGACCCGCTGCGGTACAATCTGCTGTTCGAGCGTTTCCTTAATCCGGAACGCGTCAGCCCCCCTGACTTTGATATTGACTTCTGCGAAAAGCGGCGCGGCGAAGTCATTGAATATGTGCGCAACAAATACGGGGTTGACAGCGTGGCGCAGATAGGAACTTACGGCACGCTCAAAGCCAAGGCCGTGATCAAAGACGTGGCGCGGGTGCTGGGGCATGATTTTGAAAAAGGCAACCTGCTTACCAAGCTCATTCCGGCCGACCCCAAAATGACGCTGAAGAAGGCGAAAGAGGAGTCCAGGGAACTGAGCGAACTGATCGCCAATGAAAGCTGGGTCAGGGAAATATTCGAATATGCCGAAGTGCTGGAAGGCATCAACCGGCAGATGGGCATCCATGCCGCCGGGGTGATTATCGGCGACCAGCGGCTGGACAATCTGGTGCCGCTGTCGAACGGGGCCGGCAAAGAAGTGATCACCGAATTCCCGGCCGGCAACTGCGAAGAGCTCGGCCTGCTGAAAATGGACTTTCTCGGCCTGAAGACCCTGACGATCATTCACGATGCCTGTGAAATTATAAAAAAGACCCGCGGCATCAGCCTGGATATTTCAAAAATTCCGCTGGATGACGCCAATACGTTCAAACTGCTCAATCGCGGCGATACCATCGCAGTGTTTCAGCTTGAATCCTCCGGCATGCAGAACCTGTGCCGTCAGTTCGGGGTGGAGACGATTGAACATGTGATTGCGCTGATCGCGATTTACCGGCCGGGACCGATGCAGTTCATCCCTGAATTCATCGCCCGCAAGAAAGGGCTGGAAAAAATCGAATACGATCATCCGAAGATGGAAAGCTACCTCAACGAAACCTACGGGATCATGCTCTATCAGGAGCAGATCATGCAGGTGGTGCAGGTGCTGGGCGGATTCACGTTAGGCGGCTCCGACATTCTGCGCCGCGCCATCGGCAAAAAGAAGATCAAGGAGCTGGAGGAGCAGAAAGCCAAATTCGTCAAAGGCTGCGCCGAAACCAATAACATCAACGAAGCGCTGGCCAATCAGATATGGGAGAAAATCTCCAAATTCGCCGGGTACGGGTTCAACAAATCCCACAGCGCGGCCTACGCCTATGTGGCGTATCAGACCGCGTACCTGAAAGCCAATTACCCGGTGGAATTCATGACCGCGGTGCTGTGCAGCGAAATCGACAGCTCCGAGCAGATCACGTTCTTCATCAATGAATGCCGCGAAATGGGCATCCCGATCCTGCCGCCGGACATCAACACCAGCGACATTAATTTTACCGTTGACGGCAAATCCATCCGCTTCGGACTCGGCGCGATCAAAAACGTCGGCGAATCCGCCGCTGGCAAAATCATCGAATCCAGGCAGCAGGACGGCAAATACAAGAATTTTCTGGATTTCTGCGAACGCGCCGGCAAAGCGCTGAATTCCCGGATGATCGAACATTTAACCAGGGCCGGGGCTTTCGACAGCCTGGGGCTGCGCCGGTCGCAATTGCTGGCAATCGCCGAGCCGACCATGAGCTATGCCCAGTCGCGGGTCAAAGACCGCGACAGCGGGCAGGGGTCGCTGTTCGATCTGCTGGATTCTGCCGGACAGGAGGAGATTCTTTCGGTACCGGTCCCGGATATTCCGGAATTCGATGAAAACGACATCCTGAAAAGTGAAAAAGAACTGCTCGGTTTTTATATAACCGGCCATCCGCTGGCGAAATACGCGGAACTGATTAAAACGTTCTCCACCGTCAAAATCCGCGATCTGTCGGAAATGGCGGATAACGTCGGGATCAGGACCGGCGGCATCGTCAAGTCGTTCCAGCGGCGTTTAGCCAAGAACTCCGGCAAGCCGTTTGCGATCATGGAACTGGAAGATTTGGAAGGCTCCATCGAATGCATGGTTTATGCCAAATGCCTGGAGGAAACGGAAGCTTCCGGTTTTGAACTGAACGAAGACGTGCCGCTGTTTGTCGAAGCTTTCACCAGCCAGCGGGAGGAGTCGGAGAAACTCAAACTGATTGCGGAAAAAATCATTCCGATTGACAAAGCCGCGGAAATGTATTCCGACCAGATTCATTTTCACATTTACGAAGGCAGCGTTTCCGCCGATGATCTGAAGCAGCTTTTTGATATCTGCAAAGATTATCCGGGCGATGCCCAGGTGATTCTCTGCATATCCTGCGTCTCCGGCGAAATTGTGTTTATCGAAGCGGCCCGCAGCCTGAAAGTCAGGGTGAACTCCGAAATGCTGCAACGCGTACAGGAGTGCCTCGGCGAAAAGCGGTTCAAGATAAAGGCCAATAAAAAGGTTCCGGAGCCCAGACAGCGGTATTTTAACAAAAACGGCAACGGCAATGGAAAATCCAACGGCGAATCCGCCTCCTGAAAATGATCCGGAGAAAGTATTTAAACAGGTTGCCGCGGAAATCCTGAAAGCGGCTCCGCCGCCGTCTTCTGAAGGAATCGGCGGCTGGCTGCTTCTGCCGCTGGCCGGGTTGTGCGTCATGTCTCTAGTGCGGATTGAAGACATCATGAAAATGGCGCTTTCATTCAGTCCGGAAAACTGGAAAGCGCTGACCGATCCGGCATCTCCCGGTTATCACTGGGCATGGGGGTCGGTTATGGTTTCAGGACTGATTGCGGAGAACATTCTGCTGGTGATGGGGATTGTGTTGATCATAATGCTTTTTCACCGGAAGAGATCTCTGCCGAAACTGATCATCGTCTATTATCTGCTGGATGTGGTTTCAGTTGTCTGCTGCACGCTCGGCGTCGCGGTTGTCAGCATGAAGCGGGTTCAATTCTCCGAACTGCTTTCCCCCGAAAACTGCCGTCAGATTTTAAACGGCTCGATCTGGGCGATTATCTGGATCCCGTATTTCATTAAATCCAAACGGGTGAAGAGGACTTTTGTCAGCGATTGATAAATCTCTTTGCCGGCATTGCTTCAGCCTGCACCGATACTCGGGCATTCGATTATCACGGCAAAGAGTCATTTCCCCCGGCTGGAGCAGTCTGTTACTCCAGCAGCCACAGTCCGGTACCTCCCTGCTTCAAATCAATGGTAAATTCGGAAGCGGATTTTATGATGTACTCTTTTGAAAAGGGATCGTAGACGTTGCATTTACGAGGAAGTTTAATTGTCCTTGGTCCTGAATACCTGACATGTATGGCAAGCAGGATTTTACTGGCAAGCACCTGATCATCGGCATCATCGTAAATATGGACGCCCGCATTCTGAGCTATGCCTCTCAAAAGAGATGAGGGAACATTAGGAACCGGAGACCACACGGAAGTCCAGTCCGCCTGTTTCCTGACGCAGATGCCGGGTCTGCGAAATGTATAGATTCCGTTGCCGCAAGGCGTGGCAAGCAGTTCACCCAAAACCTCCGCCCGGGGGTCGTCACACCATAAAACAGGGGCAAGAGAGCGCATTTCATTGTCCGGTCCGAATCGGAGGTTTTTTGGAAGAAGCCTTGTGACAGGATGATTATAATTATTCACTACGCACCTCATGCTCTCGATGGGGATGTTTGCCATTCCCAGTTTGATTCCTATGAGATCTTCAACCTTGCTGACGGACAAGGATTTGTCATCGACAATACCATTGGCATATATCCATAGAACAGTTTTACCGCCGGTGCATATTTTATTCTTTATTATTTGCCGGTCGTTGTCGTCCAGGTAGAAAGAGTTTAAAAATACATAAAACTTATACTTTTCGAACGGGAATTTCGGATTTGACAAATCCGTGTCCAAATAGATGTCGAACGGGGCTCCAATCCGATGGATATTCTCGAGCAACTGACGAGTGATGAACTCCTTTGAAAGATTGTTGAAGCACTGATAGAAGACGGAACGGTAGCTTCCTATCACTGCGATTTCGCTTACATCCTTGTCTTGGCCGACAAGTTTTTCATTGGCGATCTGGTTCAGGGTTCCGGCGCATTTTATGATTTCCCGGTCATCCCACCACTTGTTGCCTGTATCAGAAAGGCCGAAATACCAAAAACCGCTTCCGCATTTTGAAAATATGCCGGCAAAATTTCTCTTTAATATCGACAAGGTCTCATCGATATTCTTTGCCTGCCCGAAATTGTCGCCTGTTTTTTCGCATTCTGTATAGCTGGGGTGCGGCGTGGTGAGGTGAGTGCGGGTGTCATCCTCAATAAAAGCCATTTTCCCGTTAAGTATTATTGAATTGGGAATAAGGGAGTGGTCGAAGACTCCGCCGGCATGTCGCTCCTGATAGTTATAAGGGCCGGCAATGAAATCAATATCCGGATTCTTCAATATTTCAGAAAGAGCTTTATGCCGCATCCGGAAATATGCAACCTTCTGGGGCATTGTTCCGCTGCCATCCCATTCCACTCCGGTAAAATATCCATAAAAAGCGCCGACAAGATGTTTGCCCGAAGAAGCCTCCTTGATTTTTTTGGCAAAAAGGCCAATAACATTGGCAGGCAGCATATGGTGATATCTCAAAAAATCAATTTGCCTCTGGCTTTTCGCCGGATCAAAGAAAATGCCAAGGTCTCCTTTGAAAAAGGGTTCCCAGCCAGGAAGTCCGACGTTGTCAAATGTTACATTCCCGTCATGCCATGCATTCCGCAACTCCTGTACTGTGGAATATTTTGATTTCAGCCATTTTTTATACTCATTCAAGGCGGGGCCGCTGAAATCGTACCAGTCAGTCCATTCTCCCGGAGGTCCGGTAAGCAGATAGCCAACTATCCTGTTTGAATAATTTGAATTCTTTACATGGCCGGCAATATTGAAAACGCCTTCTGCTATCGTCTGTTGCCAAAGCGAGGATGCTTCGGACAGCCGGTCTCCCTTGGCCATGTCGCTTTGTTTATTATTCCTGGTGAAAGGCGGCCAGACGGTTGCTTCCTCAATATTATTTTTGTATAGATCTGCTTTTTCCGGGACCGTTGTGGAAAGCAGAATCATAAGAAGAATATCGGGGGACTTTTCGAGAATTTCATTAATTTGCTTGTCGACGGCTTTATAGAAAGAATTTTTGTCCTTTGCCGCCGCCCAGGCTGCCGCGCTTATGGACAGCGTGGTAATGTTAATTCCATTATTCAAAAATTGCTTTACAGTTTCTATATGTTTTAAAGGATGGTGATCTCTGTAGATGATAAGCGGCCTGGGCCTGCCGTCCAAATAAAAAGCAGGATATCCGTTCAGTTGTTTTATACTGCAACCTTCATTGGTTTTATCTGCCTTGAAATTTTTCATATTCGCCACGTTTTCTGTTTCTCCGGCGGCAGCCGCATCCGCATGACATGCAGCCCAGGCAAGGACAGCGGAGGCTGCAAGAGCCGAAACCGCCTTCAACGGCCAATTTATATTCATAATGTTTCCCCCTTATGTGCATAATTAAAAATAAATATTTCTGAGATCAACTGGCGTAGTTTTGCTCAAACCCAGGATGCCTACGGCAAACCAATTAATTAATGATAGCGCAGATCAAAGGTCTGGGTCCATGAATCATTTCTGACTCCTTTCCTGGCTGTAACATGAAAATCAGCAAAAAGGATTTCCGCGGTACTGGAGTGTCTTGTCCGTACGACTTTTCTTGAATCGCCGCCATGCACAACATCAACCACCATGTAGTTTGGCTGGTTTAATATGCCCCACGCGTCCACTACGAGACCCAGTCCTGAAAAATCTTTGATCCTGGAAAGCTTGACTTCGGTCCAGCTTGAACTTTTATTAACATCCACAGCCACCAATGTATAACTTGCGAGATTGTTAGTTGTTCCATCTTCAATTCCCGCGATGTCGGACGGACACCAGAACACAGGATGGGTTTTGCGCCAAGTCGGATAATCATTGATCAGCATCCGATTGGAAGAAATCCGGTCAGGCCAGTAACGTCCCATTCCCATTGCCAATCCGCTATTGCCATTCGGCGTGGGCAGAAAACTGTTATAGTCAAAGGTATAACCTGACAGCATCGCACCTATCTGTTTCAAGTTGCTGGCACACTGTATGCCTTTCGCGTACTCTCTGGTCTTCTGGAGAGACGGAAGTATAATAGAAAACAAAATAGCGATAATGGCTATCGTAATTAATAATTCTATAAGCGTAAAATTTTTTTTCCTCATAATTACATTCTCCTCTCGCAATGGCAAGTTTTAATTTAAAATTCTGTTAATCTGTTTATCATTATTCAGCACCTCCTTTAGCACCTTTAACGCTGTTTCCTGATGCAGCCAAAACTAATTTATCCTATTGCATTTGTGCTACAGGACATATTCTATACTCAGTTCTCCGCCAGAGCCCTTTTCGAGAGTAATTTCCCATAAGCCGGGGCGCGGGCTGACAGCGTCGGCATTTCTGCCCTGATAGGTAATTTGTCTGACCGGCATATCTTCAACATAAAGGACATTACATTTATCTCCGGGGTTGCCGTCAATTTGCAATTTAAAGGTTCGTTTATTTTCCTTTTTGTCTTCGGCGTCAATCCAAAGGTCGAACCCGCCAGTCAGGCGGCCGGGACGGAAATAGGCATTGAACCATTTCAGAACCGGGCTGGACAGGCCGCCGAAAGCATGATTGCCGCCGCCGCGCCCGGTATGATTGGAAAAGTGTTCGTAACAATAATAAGAGTCATCAACTTCCCGCTTCCAGATATCCAATGCCGTATCGGCTATTTTACGGGCAAAATCCGCCTGGTTGTAATCCAGTGCGGCTTTCCAGAACAGCCATTGATGCGGCATCCATACTGAACCATTCCAGTAGCCGTCGGCGCGATAATATGGCACGGTCGTTGATACCGTGGATAAACCGGCAGTGCTCAAAAGGGACTTCAGCAATCCAAACAATTTTTCCTGCTGCTCTTCCGTGCAGATCCCGGCTGACAACGGAGTAGCGCCATCCATGCCCAAATTATAATTCAGCCCCGATTTATGCCGGAAAAATCCGGCGGGACGACCTTTTGCATCATGACAAACATAGCTAAAACACCCGGCTTCGGCGTCCCAGGAATATTGCTGTAGGGCTTTACTGAACATGGCAATGTCTGAGTCATATTCCGATAAATCAGAACTGTTACTGGTCCTGAGTGCGGCAGAACGCAGGATTTTGGCGAAGCGGATCGCATACGCGGTGGAAACCGCCGGAGCAATAATCCCTTTTAAATTTCCTTTGTATATCTCCCACTGAGGAGGATAATCGTCCCATCCGCCGGAATTATAGAAATAATTCCATGTGGCTAGAAGATTGCTTCCTTTAATACGCGTAGTCGAAAGTGAATTATGCCCTGTCAAAAAACGGTAATATTGCCGCAGTCTGGGATAAAAAAAGGACAGGATTTCGGAATCGTGATTAAAATTATAAATATCCTGATACAAAATGCTTTGAACCGGCAGCGGCGTACCGTGGAGAATAAAAGCCGATTCTTCATCGCCAGGTTCGGTAACGTAGGCGTTCAAGCTCTCAATCGCCCGGGTTGAATCGAATTCATTCAGCGCCAGTCCGATAAAGCCGGAATCCCATGTATATAATGAATTATAATAACGCGCCGGGGTATGATGTTTGATAAAGCGGCCTTTGGTGTATACCGGAAAAGTAACATTGGAAAAAACCGTGGCGGACATCAGTTGCTGGCTAAGCTGATAACGTTCTCCATTCGCGTTTATACTGCAATTGATGCGGCGCGCGCGTTCACGATGGTAAATTGCCTCCAATGCAGTGTCAGAACGGTCCAGTGCACATAACACCCTCTCGCATTCCATCGCGGAAGCGCCGCGATTGATAATCGCATAAATCACCACCCGGTCATTCGCTGCCAAATTAATCGGTATGATATAGATGCCGGCAAATTTTTGCAGACCGGCATCATGCCGTAAGGCGGTACAATACGGATTGCGCGTGGCATAACCGTGAGACAGACTGCGAACAATATCATCAGTATAAAATGTCCGGGGAACACTTTGGGACGAACTCCACCATAAGCCGTAACAACCGTCACTCATCGGAAACTTCAGCAACATTGATTGTTTGTCGCCGCCGATGGAAAAATCCGGTTCATTGGGATATTCCGCCGGTGATATTTTAAATTCACCTGAATTGGCGACAGGGCCGAACATCAGACCGTCCAGCCACATTTCCGCGCCGCCCCGCGAATGAAACATCAATTCGGCGCCTTCGGTCAATTTCCCCCGATAAATAACCGTTTCAGTAAAGTCGCCATTACCCGCAAGGCAAACCTTATTGCTAAATCCGGCATGGTCAACTTCGAGTTCGATTTGCGTACCGGCATACATTTTGTAACGTAAAATCACGACTCCGCCGTCACAGCTTACCGGACAGTCGAAAAATATCCGGTCATCGGCATCGTAGCCAAAGGCTTTATTCTCCGGCATTTTTTTCGCGCAGAAACCGTTGCCGACGGCATAACCGGTTACCGTGCCGGGACAAAGCTCTTCGCCCCGCCGCCATCCATCCCATGTTAGAGAATCGCTGAAACGCTTCACTGCATATTCAAGTTTCTTATGCTGAACCGCATTAATCCAAACTGCCCCTTCAGGCAATCGCGGGATGACCGCGCCGCTTCGATTTGGAGACAGTCCGCCATAAATCTCTAATGTTGTGTCCCGGATCTGCCCGGTATTATTGACAAATTCACACCGGGCAAGCCAGCAATTCTCCGTTATGTTCGAGTAGCTTATGTCAGAATAAATCTGATCTTTGGCAATTAGCTGCTGGCGGTAGCAGTAATAATGCAGATCGGGGGCGGCTTCCCATAAAGACAAGCCGCATTCGCGGAGAGTGTCCGGGGGAAATGTTTCCCGCCGGAACATTCCCGGCGTCATGAAAAAATCAACTCTGTGTCCTTTGGCTTTATCTGCGATATGGGAGAGGCCGAAAAGCTCTCCGGCATAGGGACCCCAATCAGACAATGAAAGATCATGATTTTTAATGAGATAGTCCGTCTTCGCCATTTTACCGCCTTGTTTCGTAAAAGTTCAATTGAAATTCTTTCTCGGAAAAGAGCTCAATTATAGCTTACAATTTCTGCGCCTTTTAAATTATAGCCGTGCTTCTCTTTGTGATGATTTCACTTTCCAGCAATTCCATTTTTGCGCCTTCCCAGGGATCATTGACCAAATCCAGCAGCAAGTTCACTGCAAGCAATGATTTTTTCCTGTGATCCAAATACAGAGTTGTAAAAAAATCATCATCATCACTATAAAATCTGCTATTATAAACCATAATCGACAGATCATCGGGAACTTTTAAATTATTATTGTTTATTTCTTCGAGCACGCCATAGCCCATGGCAAGGTGGGTTAAAACGGCTGTTGGTTTATTATTATTCAGCGATTTAACGCAATCGCGCCCATAAGCTTTCTGAAACTGTTTCTCATGTATCTCCTCATATTCTACTTCCTGCATGATAAAAAGCGATTCATCAAATGGCAGACATGCCTCTGCCATTACCTTTTTATAAGTATTAAGCATTCTTTCGCGGTAATTGTAGGTCGGATAGTTCGGATTGTAGAAGTCGAAATATGCGATTCTCCGATGGCCCTGTTCAATAAAATATTGCATGGCTTTTTCAAAGTTTTTTTCCGCGGCAAAATCCACGCAATTTACATTTTCTGCATTGACAGGCCTGTTGGAGGACACAAAATCTATTCCGTTTTCCTGGAGGAATGCTGCTATTTCCGCAGTTAAGCTTGAATACATAAAAATATATCCGTCAAATGGGAATTTGAGCAGAATATCCATCCCCTGCGCGAAAAGCTTGCGGCCATGTGCAAGTCCCACTATGTTATATCCTCTTTTTGCCGCCTCCTTTTCCATTTCTTCAAATTCAGCGGAATAAATAACATTGTCCGGTTTAAGCCCGATGCATCCTATGACTTTATGCTGGGGCCGTTTTGAATGTGGTGTTATATATGTTCCTCTGGTGCCTTGTATTGTTAACAGCCCTTTGTTGGCCAGTACTCTGAATGCTTTCAATACTGTCGCCGAGTCTACACTCAATTCCCGGCTCAATTTGGCAATTCCCGGCAAACGGCCTTTCCAGATGCCTTTCTTTATGCCATCTTCAATTCTGCCGCTTAATTCTATATATTTTGTTTCTATCATAAGTTGCCTTCGCTTTATAGCTAAGTGATATCATGTAGATGTCACCTAGTAAGTATAATTATACTGGCGTAATCATGTTTTGTCAATTGAAATAATCATCCGCCAGAGTATTTTTATGGAAAATATTATAATACTCTATAGTGCGCTGGATAGAGCGGCTGGGTTACATTTCGCTTGCGGAGCCATTCGTGCAATCGCAGTTCCGGAAAAAGTCCGCATGCGGCTCACTCTCTTCAAAAGTTATTTTCGAGTATGCTCTGCTTCCCTTACGGGTGAAGAGGACTTTTGTCAGCGATTGATAAATCTCTTTGCCGGCATTGCTTCAGTCTGCACCGATACATCGAGCATTCGATTATCACGGCAGAGAGTCATTTTCATCATTTCGCCCGGCTTATGATCCAGGATCGCGTTCTGCACGTCGCCCGGCTGATTGACCGATTTGCCGTCAACCGTCACAATTACATCATCGGCTTTGACTCCGGCCCGGTGAGCGGGCGCGCCGCGGACAACCTCGACTGCGGCTACTCCGGATTTCAGATTAAGCATTTTCCTGTGCTGCGCGGAGATTTCCGCCATGGAAATGCCGATCCAGGGACGTTCAATCCTGCCGTGCGCCATCAGTTCGCCGGAAATTTTCTTCGAAAGGTTTCCGTCAATCGCAAAGCTCAGGCCGATGTTGCCGGCGGACGGGGAGATAATGAAATCATTGACGCCGATAACCCTGCCTTCCAGGTTCAGCAGCGGTCCGCCGCTGTTGCCCGGATTGACCGAGGCGTCAGTCTGAATGAAATTCTCATGGACATTCAAGCCCACGGTTCGTTTTTTATGACTTACAATGCCAACGGTAACAGTATGGCTGAGGCTGAACGGTGCACCGATGGCAATGGCCCAGTGGCCTGTTTTTAATTTATCGGTATCGGCGAATTCCAGACAAGGAAACTTCTCCGCCGTATTTATTTTAAGCAATGCCAGATCGGATAACGGGTCGGCCCCGATGACTTTGGCTTCGAATTCGCGCCCGTCCGCGAGTACAATCGTGAAATAATCCTGCCCGTTTACAATATGGTAATTAGTCAGAATATAACCGTCAGGCCTGATGAAGAACCCCGACCCCTGACCGGTTTGAACTTTTCCCGCGCTCGCTTTTTCGCCGTAAAAGTAATTGTACAGCTCCTCGCGAGGGTCGGAATAGGCCGGATGGCCGTGAATGCCGCGGCCGGTGCGGATGACAACTACCGCGGGAATGCATTTTTCAGCAACTTCGGCAAAATTCTGCTGCAAACTGTCGGTTTTATAAACCGTCCCCGTCTCGCTTTTCTGTTCTATCGCTGTCCCGCTTTTCTGTTCTTTCAATAAAATTAAAATACCTACCGTCAGCAATGCCGCCGCCAGTAACAGCAGAATTATTTTCTCATATAATTTCATCGGGCCGCCTCATGTTTTTACTTAACAGTCAATTAGACAATTTCCATAAAATTTTGTTGCATTGTGAAATTACCGGGAATCGTTTTTTTTCAAAAAAAATGCTTTGCAGCGGCAAACAGGAATTATAAATTTGTCCGTGGTATCGGAGCAACAAACTGTCCGACAAACTACCGCTGACGAATCAGGCGGAAATCCGGTTCTTTTTGATTTTTCTTGATAAAGTTGCCGGGGAAGATTATATTGAAATGTAGCTTATGCATTCTTAAAAATAACCTGGATATCTTCCATGATTAAAAATTCCGGAAATTTAATGATCGGAATTATCCTGGTGCTGTTTTCTGGCACCGGCTACCGAGCTATGGCAGAAACGCCGGACCGCAAAGTCAAGGTAAATCTTACCGCCGTCCGCTGGAAATTTCAGGAGCCATATTTATTGCTCACCTCCGGGTCGCCTGTTTGCCGGTTGTTTTACACTGAACTGGAAGCGCGGTCTTATGAACGCGCCCGGAGCGATTTCCAGGCAGAGAAGCTGGCTAAAATTTTTAACGTTACCGGATTCAGCCGTGAGCGGCTGTTGCAGATTTCGCAGATAAATTTCATTCCGGAGCTGAGGGATGAACAGAAGAATGCGGAAACTACCGCCGTCAATGTGAAGGACCGCTCCGTCAATATTCCGATCTATACTTTTTCCAATCCGCGGGCAACCGCGAAGGAAGTAGTACGGGGTATCGCTTTTATTGAATATAACGAACCGGCAGAGCAGGCGCGGATCAATCTCTGGCTGGGAAACTATTTACGGCAATGCAATCAACTTGAAAAGCGCCGGAGCCGGCTTGTGCATGAATTTGAACAGGCGCTCCGGGGCAATCAGCCATCGGCGACATTCAAACAGGAATTATTGAGCTACTTGTCAAATCGTCTGCGCGAGCTGGAAACGACGACCGCCTGCATGACGGACTGGAAAAAGGTTTTGCCGCCTGAAATTGTTGACCGTTCCATGCGCAGCATGGTTCAGCGCCGGGCGCGACTCGCGGAAATTGACAAAGCATACCGCCAAAACTCCAATTCCCCGCTAAACCCCGACCATCGCAAGTTTATTTTTAATGATTTGGAAATCATGTCATACAGCAATGTCAGTTTCTATTGCAACGCGCTGGACTCGATGAATTACTGCTACAGGGAAAGTGATTATAATACGTTGTATGCCATGTGTATGGAACATTTTTTCTCCATGGATGCGATCCGGACCGGATTTTCCTGGCCCGGATACAATGTTTTCCGTCATGAATGGCTGTCGGCGGGGATGAATCCGGCCGCTTCAGTTAAACCGGTCAGCGCCAGTGATTTCGAGATCGTTTTTACGGATTTGCCCAAACCGGTTAACGAACTGTATAAATGTTATTTGATTATCGGCATGAATTGAACATTGCACTGGTATGCAGGTTATGATCGCGCAGTGCAACACTCCCGTGCAATTGCTCGTAACCGCTGCATTTATTTGGTTTTATGCCTTTACTTAATCCGGTTCAGGGTGTAAAATTAGATGGAGGTTATTATGAGAAAAAGCTTATTACAAATTGTTTTTATTGCCGCATTGCTCTTCATTATTTCCCCGTTCCGTTTGAACGGAGAGGAAAACACCGCCCGGGAAACGGATGAAGGCTACCCCCCGGTAAACGTCAAAGAATTCGAGGAGAATCTGAAACAGGACAGGAGTCTGCCATTCAACAAAACCTGGATAGACTATATTAACCTGAAAAAATATAATAAAATCATTATCGACGAAGTTGTTGTTGGCAGAGGCGGTCAGAATCAGAATATCGATTCGCAGAAGAGCAATCTTCCCAAACTGTCAGGGGAGGAAGAACAAGGTCTGAATGATTTTGCCAAATATACCCGGGAAACGTTCCAGCGGGCAGTTCAGAATAATGTTGATTTCGATCTGGTGGCACAGCCCGGTCCGAAAACCGTGGTGTTGAAATTATATCTGGTAAATGTTATTACGGTCAAACCGCTGCTTGATGCCGGTAAGCGCGGCGGCAGAATGAGCGCTGACAGTCCGGCGGTCGCGATTGAAGGCGTTCTGGAAGACTCTCAGGACGGCAGAACCATCCTGGTTTTCGCCGACCGGCAAAGCACGAAGACCGAGTCTCCCGGCATCAATGACGCTGTCGCCTACGGCAGTCTGCGCCAGATCGCTGATGAATGGGCGACACTCTTTATTAAAGTGCTGAACTCGCAGAAAGGCGAAGTAATCAAAAGACCCGGCGCTATTAAAATCATCAATCTTTAATCCTGGTTATTCCGCGGCTTTATCGAGAATATAGCTGTCAATAATCTCAAAAAGCTCACTTATTTCCGGGTTTTCCGGCAGATGCTTCAGCAGTTCACGGTGATAACCGCGCTCCTGGTAAATCTGGAACGAGCGAGGAAAATTCAGGTCATAAACCCAGCCCAGTTGCGCTATTTTGAAATCCGTTACCGTCCGCAAATCGCGCATTGCCACGGCTTCGCGGCTTCTTACGCTCCGGATGATCGGCTCGGAGACGACGGCACTGTCCTCCAGATCAAGCGTAACCGTATCGTTCGTTTCCGGATGCCGGTAATAATCGAGCACAATGTTCATGATGTCCAGCTTATCGGCATCCCGCACAACTTTGGACATCAGGAGTTCACGCCCGGAAACCTCCTCCGGAATCTTTCTGCGGTTATGGCAGGAAATGGCCGTCAGGATATGTCCGGCATCCGCGGCGTCAAGTCCGTCCAGAAAGTTCAGCTCTTTCAATACCGCAACCCCAAGCTGCCCGTGGTCTTCGGATTTCAGATCAACAAATGTGCGGTGCCTGGTGTACTGTTCAAAACGCCCGATGTCGTGAAACAGCCCGGCCACTTCAGTGATAAAACAGTCATGAGCGGAAATGTTCAATGATTTCACGATTTCCGTGCATTCCCGGCTGACCCGCAGACTGTGTTCCCTTTTCAAAATAATATTGCGGTTAAACAGCGGGTCCGCTGTAAGAAAACGGTTGGCGTATTCGATAAAACCGTTCTCCAGTTCAGCCAGTTTGTCAGTATAAGCTTTCAATTTAATTCTCAATGTCCTTATATGATTGATTACAAACGTGTCAATAATCACTTCAATTCCGCATATCTTCCGGCGGAATGCTTTATTATCTATAATTTTACTGTTTCACAATAAGCACAGAACCGCTTTTATCCGGCATCGGCAATGGCAACTCATTTTTGTCCGAGAAAAAATCATCTACCGCCTTTCTTGCGCCGGGCCATGCATTATAGTCGTGTACAACGATCAGGCCTCTTGTATTCATCCGCGGGTAGAAGAATTTTAATCCTTCCAGGGTCGGTTCATATAAGTCCGCATCCAGATGGACAAACGCAAATTTTAATTGGTGAAGATCTTCAGGAATGCTTTCCGGGAAATAGCCTTTGTAATATAAAACATTACTGTTCTTTTGTGATATGCAGGCTTTTACGCGCTCCAGTGAAGTGTCGCTAAAGTGCGACTCGAATATTGAGTAATCAGTATTCTCTTTTTCAGCAACGACACTTCTGTCTGTAAAACCTTCAAATGTGTCAAACAGATGAAGCTTCCGTTCAGGCATATAGTGATGAATCAGTTTTGCCGTACTCCCTTTATATACTCCAATTTCCGCAATATCTCCTACAATATTTTTCTCTGCTATTGTCCGAAGCAGAAGAACTAACATATCACGCCTTGTATTGTCCCATGGCTCCAAATTACATATTTGTCTGTTTGTGGGGTCGTTTTTAGGGTAGTATCCTCCGGTGGAGACGCTGAAAGCATCATTATGCCAGCGGGATTTTGGATTGATATCCATCTGGCCCTGCATAAAAAAAGACGTATTCTGAAATAACGAACACATTTTTTGCTGCAGCATCCTGATTGCAAGACAGAGATATTTTCCAGGATTAAGAACTAACTTCGCTATTTTTTTAATCATTCTCCGCTCCATTCCCCAACTTATATTTTATTTTGCAGAATGTCCAGTTCCTTGCGCGAGGTGACGCATACATTAAGGTCTTTCAGCAGGCCGTCGGCAATATCGTATATCCAGCCATGAATGGCGATCTCCTGGCCGCGGCCCCAGGCATCCTGGATGATCGTCGTGTTGCCGACATTGATGACCTGCTCTATCGCATTCAGTTCGCATAATCTGCTCATCCGTTCGGATTCGCTTGAGATAGCCTCCAGCTTCCCGTGATGCCGGTGGTGAATGTCGCGGATATGCCGCAGCCAGTTGTCCACCAGTCCATGCGGCTGGTTTTCCATCGCGGCTTTGATGCCGCCGCAGCCGTAGTGTCCGCAGACGATCACATGTTTGATCATAAGCATGTCCACCGCGTACTGGAGAACCGAAAGGCAGTTCATGTCAGTGTGAATCACCAGATTGCCGACATTCCGGTGGACAAACAGTTCTCCCGGAAGCAACCCGACAATTTCGTTTGCCGGCACCCGGCTGTCCGAGCAGCCGATCCACAGGTATTCCGGCGCCTGCTGCGCGACAAGCCTGGAGAAAAATTCCGGATTGGACGCCCGGATTTCCGAGGCCCATTTTTTATTATTTTCAAAGAGCGCCGGCAGTGCTTTCATTATTTTCCCTGCAAATATTTATGAAGATTTTTATTTATAACCTGTCAGTTCCGTCAGATTGCCGGACATGGCATTTCGACAATGCGCTTGATGCCGTCGCGATTCAGTACCAGTCGGAATTTATGATACTCCTTCTGTTCACCCATCCCGTATTTGAGAATAAGATTAATGTGATAAGTGCATAAGCCCGGCACCAGTTTGAAACTGCCGGGGGCGTCCGGGAAATAGAGCAGGCTTTCCGGGTTGTCCATTTTGTCCAGGAAGTGGCGGATGTTGAAGCGGATGATGTCGTGGATGCCGTCCACCTGGAAATCCGCATAAATCCTGCGGCATTCCGAAGAGTACACTTTAATGTATTTCTTTGAGTAAATCACACTTTCGCCGACATAGCCGTTATCCAGCTCGGCGAGATAGTCCTTATTGCGGATTTTGACTATTTCCGCCGGCAGATTCTTCTCTTTGAGGAAGGTGAAAGTTTCGCGGCAGAACCCGATTCTGGTCAGGTTGGTCATCAGTATGGTTTTATAGTCGTACATATATTTTTTCAAAAATCCGACCATATAGATTTTGGACAGTTCCTTGAGCCGGTCCTTGAAGATATAGCTGACCACCAGGACAATGAACAGCGACAGGGTCAGGTCGGAAAATACGCGCCGGGACAAGAACAGCATGCCAGTGGCAAATGCCATTGCCATGCCGGCCGCCAGCCCCATCAGTATCTGTTCAACTATCCGCCCTTCGGTCTGGGTGAAAGTTTTAAGAAACAGGATGCTGCCCATGATCTTCTTTAAAATCCGCATCCGGTAAATAATCTCTTCGTTGCTGGAGTTTTCCCGCACCAGTGAAGGATAATGGTTTTCCTCGCGGTATTTAATTTCTTTTTTGATGATGTCCGTGATCCGGATGCAAAGTTCGTCCCTGGATTTGATTTCAATGTCTTTCATGTATTCCAGCAGTTTGAACAGCGATTTTTCGACCATTAAACTGATATACTCGTCGGAGAAATTGTAAAAAGTCACCTGCTCATGCTGAAGATGCGGAACCTGGATGATCGGGCGCAGCCGGCGGAAACCATCGGTGATTCTGGTGACGTTTTCCAGCAGCCTCTCGATCAGGGCATGCTTATCCGAAGATGTCTGGCAGGTCTCGATATAGTCCTCTTCGTCCCGCAGTGCGCTTTTCAGGATGGAGCAAAGCATTTTCAACTGGTAAAGATAATCCTTGCCGGTTTCCGGATTGGACGGATCTTCAGCCAGCATGGTCATGTCCGCCTTCAATCTGTCCAGCGGGCCATTTTCCTTGATGATGGACGCGAGCAGGAATACCGGCGTCTTGAACCGGATATATTTCTGCAGATCGCTGTAGAAATCATGCCTGGTGTAGGAGTCCGCGTTCACTCCGAGATTATTTGGAATGAAAATAAAGGTTTCAACCAGATAGTCGGTCTCCGGCAGTTCCTTGTTCAACGGGTAGGTATATTTGATCTCAAACTGATACCTGTCGTGAATCTTAATTTTTTCCTGCACGTTTTTCATGCCAAAACTCCTGCTCAAAGCGATCTTCCTGAATATATAATGTTATCCGCGGATTTCCATGCCGATATTAATTTTTCACCGTGAATGTTTTTCAGCGCCGGGACGGATTTTGTCCTCTCATGCTGTTTTTTGATTGACTTCCTGTTCTTATCCATTCTATTATAATAAACGGAAAGAAATTAAAATAATGGATAAAAACGCCGCCGGTAATATAGATATTGACCATCGGACGATACATGCATTTTCCAAGGAGCATTCGCTGCCCGGGGGGATTCAGGCGATACACCGGAATTACGGGCTCTGGATATGCAAATTCTGTCGCGAAAACGCCGGACGCCCCGCTGACCCGGACAGTATGGCTTTGCGCCATTTTGAGTTTTATGATCTCTCCCACATGTTTGACGGGCGGGGCTGGTATTGTTCTTCCGGCGGCAGGATTCAGGAAGTGGAAAAAGGCGACGGAATATTAGTTGCCCCCGGCTTTAAACACAAGTACGGCGGCTATGAGGAACTTTACATTGAGGATGCCATTTCTTTTTACGGTCCGGTTGCCGACCATTTATTTAATTCCGGCATAATTAAAAACGGGATTTTGAAGATCGGCAAAGTCCGGCGGCTGCTTCCAATAATTGAACTGGCCCTGGATAATTCCGAAGATTCGCAGATCAGGGCAAACATGGAATTGCAGAAACTTCTGGTCGACCTGTATTTTGAAAATAAAAATTCCGGATCTCCGGAAAATCCTGCGTTCGAGCAGCTTCTTGAAGAGATAAAAAAGCTTCCCGGAAAATATTGGAGCCTGGATGAAATGACTGATTTATGCAGCCTGAGCGCTTCGCAACTGACCAGAATATTCAAGGCGAAAACGGGAATGACTTCAAAAAACTATATTGACAATCTTAAAATGCAGTTGGCTTCCGAAATGCTGGCTGTAAAGCACAGGACCGTCAAAGAAATTGCCGCGGAGCTCGGCTATCCCGACCCTTACCATTTCAGCCGCCGCTTCAAAGAACTTAAAGGTTTCTCTCCTCAGGTATATAAAGAGAGATTTCTGCGGTAAATCCTTTTTTAGCCGCCGCCGGAGATATCATAATTGATGGTGACTTGATCCTTGTATCCGGCGCGAGTGCGAATATCTTTGCTGAAAGCTGGAGCCAATGAACGGAATCGAACCGTTGACCTGCTCATTACGAGTGAGCTGCTCTACCGACTGAGCTACATTGGCATTTCGGACAGTCCTATTAATTTAACTGATTATTGGGAAATTCAAGTTTAAAGTACTCTATTTCGATGAAATATATATGAAGCCCGGCAGAAACCGCCGGACTTCACTGAGAGATGACGAGTCAAACGCATGGAACCATGACCCATTCGCCGGGCTTTTTCAAGGCGGAAACTCCTGCTTCGATCAACGCCGCGATTTCCAGCGTTTCGCTTTTCGGTATCTGCGGGATGCCGGTGTCAAAGAACTCCAGCATCTTTTCGATAAAGCGCGGGAAAAAGTCCGTCATCTGATTAATGCAGATGCTTTTGTCTCCGCCGTACTGAATCGTGATCTGGAAGCCTTGTCCCGGAATGAAATTGACTGCTCCGCGGCGTTTATCCGCGTATTCAATCAGCATGGTGTGAGAAATGGCGTTTGTGGACTGGAGCACGCGCCGCGCGCCGGTGCCGAGCGTTTTGACCAGCATCTCCAGTTGATGAATGGCATAGATTTCAAAACTCCGGCCGCTGCCGGCGGTCATCACGGAATTTACCGGCAGACTGCCGATATCCGTCAGGGCTTTTTCAAATGCCGATCCGTACCGCAGCGCGGAACTGGACATCAGCGGGGTTGAATATTTTTCCGCCCTGGCAAACAGCCGTCCGGCAACTTCCAGCGAAGGGGCGAATGTCTTGTCAATGTACACCGGTTTGCCGCTGGTCAGGGCGAGCGCCGCCAGGTCTTCATGGCGTTCCGAGTTGTCCGGCGACAACACGCAGATGCAGTCGCATTCATCCACCACCTGCTGAATGGATGAGGCGGGACGCACATTCATCTCCGCGCACCATTGGACAAGGTTCTTCTTTCCTTCCGGCGTGAACTCCTCCCAGGCCAGGCTGACTTCAAAATTGTCTTTGAATTTTGACTCGCTGATCCATTTGGGATAGTTGTTGGCATGCCATTCATCGATGAAATAGTCTATAAATCCGATCTTTTTCATTTCCGCAAACTCCTCAAGCTTTATTTTCCTGATAAACTGAATTGATGATTTCAATGCATCTTACGCCGTCATGCGCGGTGCAGGCGACCGGGGTTTTGCCTTCTATGGCGCTGACAAAATGGGCTATCTCCTCGGCGAATCCGTTGCTGGGCTTGACCGGCTCCAGCGTGAATTCCTTATCGGCGGTCTTCCTGACGCTGAGGTTTTCCGGCTTGGTATAGTCATATTTGACCATGCCCTTGTCGCCCATGACGATGATTTCGGCGGTTCCGACGCCGGCGACCCAGGTTGCAATCAGCGAACCGATCGCGCCGTTTTCCGCCTTGAGCGTGATGATGCTTGCATCCTCGACATCGGTTCCCGCAAAATTCTTGTTCATCAGGCCGTGCTGTTCGGATGCTTCACCGATCAGAAAACGGAAGAGGTCAACGGAATGGCTGCTGGTGTCAAGCATGCAGCCGCCGCCGGAAATGGCTTTTTTGCTGAACCATTTATCCTTCATGTAAAATGCCGGGCCGCAGAAGATATTCTGAAAAAACACGACATTGCCGATTTCGCCGGACTGGATGATTTCCTTCATCTTGACGATTGCCGGGAGAAAACGGTGCCGGAATGCGATCATGAACAGAGCTTTCGATTTGGCGGCGGCGGCGGCGACATTCTGCGCGGCTTCCAATATGTGGGCCTGAGGCTTTTCCATCAGCACATGAACGCCGTGCTCCAGCGCCAGCAGCGCCGGCTCTTCATGCGCCACCGGCGGGGTGCAGATGCTGACCATATCCACCATCCCGGATTTTATCAGGCTGTCCGCGTCCTTGAATATTTTCGCGCCGGTGATCTCCGCCATTTTAACGGCCGCCTCATGACAGATGTCGGTAACAGCGGTGACCTGGATGTTGTTGCTCTTGTAGCCGTCCACGTGGGCGTTGGCGATTCCGCCGCAACCGATGATGCCTGCTCTTAGACTCATTTTAAATCTCCCGTGTTTGAGGTTAATTAATTTAGGCCGAAGCCTTGTTTATATCTTTTTTAAAACGTTTTAAAGATTAACTGTTCCGTAATCCCTTATTTTGATTGACGTTCAAATTTATTTTGTCGCGGGCGGCGCGGTGCTTTCCCTCACCACCAGCGCCGGCTCCATGAACCTGCTTGCCACATCGCTGCCGCTGATAAGTTCCAGCAGCATCTGCATTGCCGCCTGCCCGATTTCCTTTTTAGGCTGTGCAACCGTGGTGAACTTAAATTCCCGAATCTCCGAAAACCACATGTCGTCGAATCCGGCAATGGAAATATCCTCAGGAATGCGCAGCCCGATACTTTCCACGGCATGCTTGATTTTTATTGCATGCGTGTCGGAATAGGCCGTTATTCCGGTGATTAAAGGATTGGCTTTCAGAATGGCGGCTAATTCCTTGCCTTCCGGAAACTGCACCGGCTCGGGAAGGCCATGCCGACGAATGACGTCCAGATTGCCCGCCAGCCGGTTTTTATCGTGATTGCAGCATGCCAGGTACCGGTGTCCGAGGCTGATAAGATGCCCGGCGGCGAGCTGCCCGCCCTTGAAATTGTCGGTGATTACAAACGGATGCCTGCCGCTGTCCTGAGTCGAACAGAACACCATTGGTATTTTGCGCCGTTCGACCTTTTCAAATTGTTCGACATGGGCGCTGTAGTTGGAGGAAAGGATGATGCCGTCCACGTTTTTCTCGAGGAATATTTTCAACTGGGAATCTATCTTTTCCGAAGCGCGGGTGATCCCGGTCAGCAATCCGTAATCCGCGGCGGCGGCGGTTTCGCCGATCCCCTGCATGATCAGGTCGAAGAATGAACCGGTGACGGAGCCCGCAAGATATCCGGCCAGACGGCTTTTCCTGGATTGCAGTCCGCGTCCGAAATTGTTCGGCACATAGTCCAGTTCATCGGCCAGCGCTTTGATCTTCGTGCTGGTTTCTTCGGCAACCCGGCTGTCTCCGTTGAGCGCCAGGCTCACCGTCGCCGGAGAAACGTTCAATAACCGGGCCAGTTCTTTGATTGTCACACTCATTACTGCAATCCTTTAAAACGTTTTAATAACTTACCGCCAATTCTTCCGTCTGTCAACTGTTTCTCTCAAAAAAATTATTTATTATCGGCATTCCGGACATCCGTGACGCTGATTTTGAATACATGCGTTGTACAACTGATGGGGCCAATGGGAACAGTCAATTCCGATACTTTGGACACCGCCTGAGCACAACACGATTTTCGTAATCCGGGTTCTATGGGTCTTATGGGTCTTATGGGCCATTTTGGACAGCCACTCCGACACTTTGGAGTGTCGTTGAGCACAACGGGTTTCATTTTTCATAACCACTCCGACATTTTGGAGTGTCGGTGAGCAAAACGTTTTCACCACTTTTCTCGCTTTCGCCATTTTAGACAATCATCTCCCTCATTTTGGACAACGCCCCCCACAGTACCCATAGGACCCATGTTTTCCGGCTCTGCGCCGGACAACACCGTCCGACACGGACGGCACTACACCAAAGCCATTTTGGACACCACGCAACCTCATTTTGGACACATGCTTCGCTCAACGATTTTCGTAATCTGGGAGTTCTGAGAAGACTGGGAATTCTGGGAATCCCGTCCGAGACGGACGGCACTGCATCAAAACCATTTTGGACAATCATTTCCTTTCCCGCATTAGCGGGAGACAACGCTTTCCATAGGCCCCATAAGACCCATAGGCCCCATAGGACCCATGTTTTCCGGCTCTGCGCCTGGCAACCGCCCGCAGCCTGG
>Ga0172379_10003176_pt1 | contig 26829 bp, 31 predicted proteins | sample GrowelOW334metaG_FD_119756 | JGI IMG/M metagenome (GOLD analysis project Ga0172379, IMG submission 119756) | Groundwater microbial communities from an aquifer near a municipal landfill in Southern Ontario, Canada - Groundwater well OW334 metaG | ecosystem: Environmental > Aquatic > Deep...
AGAAGAAATAGCTGCTAGTAGTAGTACTGATAATGGTGTTAAAACTCAAATTAAGACCAGGTATGTCTATCAGTTACCTTCTTTTTTCCTTGATGCTATTACTGCTAAGAATGGGGTGGAATAGAACCTTGAGTCTGAACTATAATATATATATACTTAAGTTGTATGAGTAGTATTGTAGGTATTGATATTGGTCAAAGCACAGTAAAAATTACCTGTCTTTCCAATGACGGTTCTAAAATTGTTTTAAATGCGATTGGTGAATGTAAAATACCAAAAACTGAAAATAAAGAAATTAATGGAGATAAGTTTTTAAGTGAAGTTGGAAAAGAAATAAAAAATCTATTAAATGATTTAAAAATAAGAGATAATCAGGCGGTAGTAAGTTTACCAGAAAATGAAGTTATAAGCAGATTGGTTAGATTACCACCATTGAGAGATAATGAAATTATGGATGCTTTACGTTTTGAAGCGGAGACTTTTATTCCTTTTCCATTAGATCAAGTTTCGATAGATTATGAAATAATAGAGAAAGATGATGCTGGGAGATTGAGTATTTTTGTGATTGCAGCGAAGAATGATTTGATAAATAGTTACCTTAAATTATTTAAATCAATTGGATTAGAGCTGTTGGCATTAGAATCGCCATCAGTTGCTTTAAGACGTGTTTTAGTGTTAGGTATGCCGATGGTTGAGAGAGTGGTAGTTATTGATATTGGTGAAAAATATTCTGATATTTTTAGTATTAATAAAAGTAATGTTTATTTTGCTAGGCCACTATCTGTTGGCGGAGAATCTTTAACTAGAGCAATTTCTTTAAATTTAAATTTAGATATGGCTTCGGCTGAGGAATATAAAAAAGCGTATGGAATGAAAGAAAGTGAGTTAGAAGGGAAAATACGAGCTGCAATTATGCCAGTTTTTAATGATATTAGTGAAGAAATAAGAAAAACGTTGGCTTTATTTAGTGAAGATATTGGAAAGCAATCTGAACTTTTAGTTTTGACTGGTGGTGGTGCTAATTTACCAGGAATGGCTGAAGAATTAACAAAAACATTAGGAATTGAGGTTCAAGTTTTACAACCTTTTATTAATATTGATACGACAAAAACACAATCTGCTTATAGTTTAAATACTGAAAGCTGTAGATTTTCATTATCGGTTGGTTTGGCTTTAAGGAGTTTAATATGAAAGAAGGATTAAATTTGTTGCCTTCAGTGGCAAAATTTCAGGCGGCAAAGATTAAACTTAAAAAAAGAATTAACTTTGGTATGAGTATTTTTTTTGGGTGTTGGGTTTTGTCGGTGATAGTTATTTTTAGTTGGCTTTGGTTTTGTAATTATTCGCTAAAAAAAACGGAAAACAAAAACACAACTGCATTAAATAAATATAAGTCATTGGCGACGAATGTGGTTTTAAGTAAGAGAAATAAATATCAGGCTAAATTAGTAGGACAGGTTTTAAAAGAAAGGTTTGAATATGGGTCTTCGATTGAGAAAATAACTAATTTGTTTTCGGAAAATATAACTTTAGAAAATTTTGAAATAGGAAACAAAAAACAGTTTATGTTAAAAGGTGTTATGACTAATGGAAAAGATATTAGTGAAGTTGAAGAAAAAGTAAGAGATATTAATCTTGGATTATATCCTGATTTTCGTTTAGCTAAATTGAATTCAATATCGATTGGTTCTAATAATTGGACATTTGAAATGGAGGTGGATTTAATATGAAAGAAAGTTTTAAACTTCCAGATAAAATTTTAGGGTTAGAAAAATCATTGTTGATGCTTTTTTTACCTCCTTTGGGATTAATTGTGTTTTTTTTTATTAGCTTAAATTTTATTTTGATACCAAAAGTGGATGAGATTAAGAGTGTAAATAAAAAGATTAATGAAGTTAATTCTAAAACTGATAAAGTAAACGAGCAAATAAAATATTTGATTTCAATAGACCCAGAAGAATTACAAAAAAATGCAGATTATTTAGATAATGCGGTTTTAAAAAACAGAGAATCTTATTTTTTAGTGGGGATAATAAGAGAGGTGGCAAATAAATTTGATTATCAAATAGAGAGTTTTTCTTTGTCACCGGGCGAGTTAAAAGATGGTGAACTAAAGAGTAAGACTTCTTTAGAAAATATGGTTAAAATGCCAATTAGTTTATTATTGAGTGGACCAAAAGATAAAAGTTTAGAATTAGTATTGGCCTTGGAAAGAACTTTGCCAATTTTGTTTATTGATAAGTTTGAAACTAGTGCTGGTGAAAATATTACGGAATTAAATTTAATGGTTTCTTCTTATTATCTTAGTGATGAAATAAACATGGACACGAGTAGTGTTTCATTAAGTGATTTAATTTTATCTAAAGAGGAATCGGCTTTAGTAGAAAAAATAAGTAGTTTTACTAAGATAGAAGAAAATCAATCTAGTATAGGAACGACAGAATTTAAACAATATCAAAGGGAAAATCCTTTTAGTCTTTAAAAATAAAACCCTCTTGTCCCGCTTTGCGAGACGTTCTCCCTTAAAAAGGGCGAAAGTCTTTATTCTTTAATCTTCAATAAAAAACGGGTGGTTGGATAAGAGAGATTTAAAATAGTTCTGATTGATTTTATTATTTTACCTTCTTTTCCAATAATTTTTCCAATTATTTCTGATGGAGCACTGATTTCAAAGGTAATTAAACCATTTTCTTCTGAATTAGTAATGGTAATATCTTTTGAATCTGAAACTATGGCTTTGATAATGTAATCTAAAGTGTCTTTGATAGTATTCATATTTATTCTGATTTTTTATCAGCAACTTTTTTGACTTTTTTAGGGTACTTAGAAGGATTAAGAAGTTTGTCGACTCCATTGGTTAATTGAGCACCTTTTTTTTGCCAATCGGCTAATTTTTGTTTATCGATTTCAAAAGTTTTGGTTTGAGGTGTGTAAAAACCTAAATCATCAATAACTTGACCATTTAATTTACTGCGGTCTTGAGCAATGACGATTCTGTAGGTGATTTGATGAATTTTGCCACGAGGAGCAAGTTTTATTTTTAGCATATGGTGGATTATACAAGATTAGTGAGGATTTTGGTAGCTTTAATTGAGGCATCTTCTTCGGCCTTTTGTTTTGAATTACCTGAACCAGTGGCAATTAGCTCATCGTTTAAATAAACAGCTACTTTAAAGATTTTTAAATGGTCTGGTCCAGACTCATCGATGGTTTGATATTTTGGAGTGATTCCCCTCTTTGATTGGGCAATTTCTTGAAAAAGACTTTTGGGATCTTTGTAAACTTTTTTTTGTGATAATTCGGAAATACTTGAATTGAGAGTTTTTTCTAAAAATTTAAAGGCTGGAGTAATGCCTCCATCTAAAAAAATTGAACCGAGGGTTGATTCAAACGTGTCGGCGAGAATTGAATGATTGGTTCGACCACCATGTCGTTCTTCACCTCTAGAAAGTAAAATAAAATCTCCTAATCCGATTTTTATTGAGGTTAAGGCTAAATTTTCTGTACAAACGATTAGGGCGCGAAGATTAGTTAAATCGCCTTCATTAAATTGGGGAAATTGATGGAAAAGTTTATCGGAAATCCAAAATTCAAGGATGGAGTCACCTAAAAATTCATAAGTTTCGTTTGATTGTAAATTTTGTTCGCGATTTTCGTTTAAATAGGAACGATGAGTTAATGCCTGTTCTAACTTTTTCTCATCCTTGAAAGTATATTCAATTTTAGTTTGAAGATTCTGAAGATTCTGATTCATGTTCTGATTCTTGATTAACATCTAGTTTAGATTTTTTAATAGCACTGCCAATGACACCATTAACAAAAGAAGAACTAGATTCAGTGCCATATTCTTTGGCAATTTCAATGGCTTCATCAATGACAACTTTTGGTGGATTTTTCTTTAAATAAAACAGTTCCCAAAAAGTGTATCTTAAAACGCTTAGATCGATTTTATTAATTTTGTCGAGTGGCCATTTGGGAGCGTTTTCTTGAACAATAATGTCGATTTCGGGAACAACTTTGACAATGTCGTCGAATTCTTCGGTTTTGACTTCGATGCCGCCACAACCCCAAGCAAATAATGCTTGAATGTTTTTAATTCTTTTTAAATGACGAGGATCGAATTTATTTTTCACTGTTTACAATTAGGACATTGAAAACCAGCCATTTTTGGTTGACCACAATGTTTACAATTTACGGTTTTGGCTATTTTAGGGCCAGTTTGTGAGGCTCTTCTTTTGCCTTGTCGGCGACTAGATGGCCAATGTTTTGGTACTGCTGTCATGGGAGTAGTTTATCAAGTTTTATTTTTAATTGCTACCTATTGATTCGGAAATAATGTTTTCGGAAATGATTTGGGAAAAATTGAAATTTGGATAGTTTTTAATAATTTCTTTTAAAATTTCTTGACTGAAACTGATTAATTTTGTGTCGGAAAAACTAGCAATTTTTAGAGATGGAAAACCATGTTGAATGGTGGAAAAAGCTTCGCCTGGTCCCCTGGTTTTCAAATCATATTCAGCAATTTTTAAACCATTATGATTTTTTTCTAAAAATTCGAGACGATTAATAGCTTTTTGATTTTGCGATTCAGTAAAAAGATAACAATAACTTTGCTGGTGTCCCCTGCCGACTCGGCCGCGAAGTTGGTGAAGAGCGGCTAGTCCAAAACGGTCAGCTGATTGAATGATGATAATTGAAGAGTTGGGAATGTCGACACCGACTTCAATAATAGGAGTGGTGACAAGAATATTAATTTTATTATCTTGGAATTGTTTAATTATTTTTTGGCGAGTTTCTGATTTAATTTTACCGTGAATTAGGCCTAATTTTAAATTTGGAAATATGTTTTTTGATAAATGTTCAAATTCTTGGATGGCGGATTTAATACTGGACATGGATTCGGAAAAATCGATAAAAGGACAAACAGTGAAGGCTTGGCAACCAGTTTTTTTGATTTCTTTTTCAATCCATTTGTAACAATTAAATTTTTTATGATCAGGAACCAAAAATGTTTTTATTTGAAGACGATTTTGAGGGAGAGTATCGATAATAGAAATATCAAGATTGCCCAATAAAGTTAAACTGATGGTTCGAGGAATGGGAGTAGCAGTCATGGTTAGACAATGTGGTAATTTGGTTGAAGAACTTAAGAATGATCGCTGCTTAACTCCGAATTTGTGTTGTTCATCGATAATTAAAAGAGAAATTTTGTTTTTCAGGTCATCTTTTTTGTAGATGATGGCGTGAGTACTAATAATTATCGCATTTTTAGGTACTTTTTTAATATCGATTTTTTTAGAACCGGTCATTAAAAAAAGAGGAATATTTAAGTCTTTTAATATATTTTGGAAATTTTGATAATGTTGATGGGCTAAAATTTCGGTGGGGGCAATTAAAACAGAAAGAGAATTGTTTAAATGAGTTAAATAACAGGAAAGTAGAGCGACAATGGTTTTACCTGAACCAACATCACCTTGAAGAAGTCGATTCATAACTTGAGTGGAATTGGTGAGATCGGAAAAAATTTCAGATAAAACTTTATTTTGAGAATCAGTTAATTTGAAAGGCAAGGATTTAATTAAATCCTTAATTTTTTTATCGATGGTTTTGGTAGTTTTAATTTTGGTTTTGGGTTTTTGATTTGACCAATCTTTTTTGGAAAGATAGGATTTAATTTGAAGAGATAAAATTTCTTCAGTGGCTAGACGAGTTCTGGCTTGAGAAAGAAGGTGAGAATTGACAGGACAGTGAATTTGAAGAAGAGTAGTTTTTAAATCTAATAACTTAAATTTTTTAATTAAGTCGGTGGGTAAAGTTTCTTTGATGGGGATTAAAAGATTTGAAATTTGGGTTTGAATAATTTTGCGAAACCATTTAGAAGTTAGACCATTGGTTTCGGGATAAACGGCAATAATTTTACCGGTGTTGTGGGGTCCATATTCTGGGGCGATAATAGTTTTTTTATTTTGAAAAAGAGAAACGGTGCCAGCAAAACTAAAAATGTCCCCTGTTTTGATATTTTTAGATAAATAAGGTTGATTAAACCAAATTAAATCTATTTTTCCGGTGTTATCGGAAATAATAGCTTTTTGAATATTTTTACCGGTTTTGGTAAAAATATTTTTGAAATCTAAAACTTTGCCAGTGATGGTGATATTTTCATTTTCTAAAACAGAATTTATTTTGACAGAATGGGAAAAATCGATGTAACGATTAGGAAAATGATAAAGTAAGTCTTTTGGATAGTTGATGTTGAGCCGTTTAAGTTTTTCAATAATTTTGGGACCAATGCTTGGAATTTGAGAAAGACTATCCATAGAATTAATAATAGCAAAAATTTGTTTAGTTTTCGGGTTTAATTGGGGTTAATTAGTTTTAATTTTGTGCTATGATTAGTTTATGAAGATTAAGTCAGATACAATTAAAAAAACTATTCTGGTAGTGACTTTATTAGCATTATTATTGTCTAGTTTATTGGCTCCGTTAATGATTTTAATGCAATGAAGCGAAAGTTAATTATTTTCTTTACAAAAATGAAAAGAAGACTTTCTTTTAGATTTGCAGAATCTGGATCAAGGATTAGGGAAAATGTTCGGACTAGAGTTAAAAGTAGAAGTTTTTGGTTTAATTTTTTTAGAGTGGCTTTAATTTTGTTGGCGGTTGGAGTGGTTACTATTTTGGTTTTATTTGTTTGGTATTCAAAAGATTTACCGTCACCAACGAAGGTTGTTAGAAGAGACGGTTATTCAAGTAAAGTTTATGATCGAAATGGTAATGCTTTGTTTGATATTTACAATGATGCTAAAAGAGAACCAGTAGTGGCTGAAGATATTCCTGATTATTTAAAAAAAGCGACGGTGGCGGTAGAAGATAAAAGTTTTTATACACACAGTGGTATTGATTTATTAACCCCGTTTAGAATTATTAAGAATATATTTTATTTTGGAAAGATTACTGGTGGATCGACATTGACACAACAACTGACGAGAAATGTTTTGTTGACAACAGAGAGATCGTTGACCAGAAAAATAAAGGAGATGATTTTATCGATTCAAATTGATGCCAAATATAGTAAAGATGAAATTTTGTTGATGTATTTAAATGAGGCACCATATGGTGGAAATTCTTGGGGAGTGGGGCCGGCAGCTGAACAGTATTTTGGAAAAAAGGTAAAAAATTTAAATTTGGCAGAATGTGCAATTTTAGCTGGTTTACCACAACTGCCAAGCGTTTATTCGCCTTATTCAAGTACGCCAAAGGCTTATATTGACAGAACTAAGCATGTATTAACAAGAATGGTGGAAGATGGATATATTACTCAAGAATTGGCGGATGCCACGATTGAAGAGGTTAATAATTATAAATTTGGAAGTGAGGATTCAACAACAAAAGCAGCCCATTTTGTTTTTTGGATTAAAGATTTATTAACTCAAAAATACGGTGCGGAAGTAGTTGAAAATGGTGGTTTAAAAATTACAACGACATTAGATTTAGAATTACAAGAACAGATGGAAAAAATAGTAAGTGAACAAATTGATGCATCAGAAAAATTGGGAATAACTAATGGAGCAGCTTTGGTTTTAGATCCAATTAATGGTCAGGTTTTAGCAATGGTGGGTTCGAGAGATTATTTTTCAACTAAAACCGATGGTAATTTTAATATGGTAACTCAGGCTTTGAGACAACCAGGATCGTCAATCAAACCAATTACTTATTTGGCTGGGCTTCAAAAGGGAATGACGGCTGCAACCATGCTTATGGATGCACCAGTTACTTTCCCTGGTGGAGCTGGACAAAAAAATTACAGTCCTGAAAATTATAATGGTAAATTTAATGGTCCGATGTCACTTAGAAATGCTTTGGGTAACTCTATAAATACTATAGCTGTGAAGGTTTTAGCCAATGTTGGAGTAAAAAATATGTTGACATTAGCTTATAAAATGGGTTTATCAACATTAGAACCAACTAACGAAAATTTATCAAGATTTGGTTTGGCAGTGACATTAGGAGGCGCTGAAGTAAAAATGATTGATTTGGCTTCAGCTTATACAGCTTTTGCTAATGGCGGAACTAGCATGCAACCAGTTGGAATTTTAAAAGTTGAAGATAATAATGGTAGAGTGTTGGAAGAATATAAAGCACCAGAAGGTGAAAAGGTAATGACGGAACAAGAGGCTTTTATTATTTCAAATATTTTGTCTGATAACTCAGCTAGGTCGATGACTTTTGGAGCAATTAATAGTCTTCAAATTTCTGGATATCAGGTGGCGGTTAAAACTGGAACAACAAATGATTTACGGGATAATTGGACAATTGGTTGGACTCCAAATTTATTAACTGCAGTATGGGTGGGAAATAACGATAACTCCCCAATGGGAAAGGTGGCTTCTGGTGTTTCTGGAGCGGCACCAATTTGGAGAAAAATAATGCTTTTTGAATTACCAAAGAGAGAGAAACAGGATTTTTCAATTCCAAGTGGAATTATAAATATTGATGTTGATGCAGTGTCAGGTTATCCGGCTCATGATGGATTTGTTTCTAAAAAGGAGTATTTTATTGATGGAACCCAACAGTCAGTATCAGATCCAATTCATGTCAATTTAAAAATTTGTAAAGGATCGACTGGTTTAGCAACACCTGAAGATGTGATGAATGGAAATTACGACACTAAAGAATATTTTAATTTTAAAGAAGAAGATCCAGTTTCAACTGATGGAACAAATAGATGGCAGGTGGGAATTGATAAATGGATTTCTGAACAAAGTGACAATGGTAAATATTTTCCGCCGACTGATTTTTGTAGAGGTGGCGGTTTGGTTGGTTTAAATATTGAATATCCAGGTGATCAATCAAACAATGTGACCAAGGAATTTAATATTAGAGTTACAACAACCTCGACTAAAAAAATTACGGAAGTAAAAATGTGGGTGGATGGGGTGGAAAGAAAAACTTGGACAGAGAAACCTTATGAAACTTCTATAAACGATTTATCGGATGGTTCACATGTGCTTAAATTTAAGGCAACAGATAAAGATGGAAATAGCACTGAAAAAGAATCACGAATTGGAATTAATACTGCTTGGGATTATATACCAACTACAACAGTGGTATCAACTGGTATAACTACTTCGTCAACAGGAATAACTATTCCCTAAAGATAGGCTAATATAGAAATTTGTAGATGTTTAGCAGATAATAGTGTTGTTTGCTAATACGCATTATGTGTGTATATTTACAAAATAAAAAGGTTTGGTTTGGTTAAAATCAAATTAAATCAAAAGTTTTTAGGTGAATTGATTTGGCGGTTTTGTCATCCAAATTAAAATAAGAGGCTTGGAAAGTATAGCGATATTTATTGGTCTTAAGATCTTGATAAATATCAGTGATGATTAATTTCCAAAGATATTTAGAACTAATGATTTGAGAATATTTTAAAATTAATTTTATTGGATCTTCTTTGTTGTCGAGAGTAATATTGGCATCAAGAGTAATTATTTGTGAAGTAAGTTCGATGGCGTTATTTTGTTGCTGATTAGGGATATATTTTTCTGGTTTAAGTAATTCGTCTAAAATTATTTCGACAAAGTTATCAATCCCCCTCGGTCCCCCTTTGACAAGGGGGAGGTTAAGATTTTTTATGTCTAATTGTAATTTTTCTGAATCATAATTATAAATTCCTAAGGCGGTTTTTTCAATAAAATTATTTCCATCTTTGAAAAAGACTTTGCCGATTTCAAAAAACTGTGGTTCTGGTAACTTAAAACGATTATATTGGTCGAGTTGTTGGACTAGAGATGGAATTAAAGATTGACGAAGATAGACGGCCTCGGAATTAATACTGTTTTGGGTTTTAATAACAGTTTTTTCATCAATTGAATTGGTAATTAAAGGCCAGGTTAAAACTTCGTCGTAGCCGAGCTGAATTAATTGATCTTTGAGATTTTCGATTAAATAAATTTCTTTAGGAGTAATGTCGGAAATTTCTTTAAAAGTTAAGGGTTGATTGGTAGGGATTTTTTGGTAACCCCAAAAACGGATGACTTCTTCGATTAGGTCGGCTTCAATAGTAATGTCTTTGCGGAGACTTGGAGGAGTTATAGTTGAACCGTTTATTTGACAGTCTAATCTTTTTAAACAGTCGAGGGAAAAATTGGTGGAGATGTCGATGCCGGAAACTAGGGACGGTTTTTTAGGGTCAAATTCGATTTGAGGTAAATTCGTTTTTTGAGGATAATGATCAAAAATTTGAGAATTAATTTGGCCGCCACAATTCTCTAAAATTAAATTAACTAAGTGATTAAAGGCGGTGGGAATTAATTCGCAGTCAAGATCTTTTTCAAGACGAATACTGGCTTCGGTGACGGATTTTAATTGACGGCTGTTTTGGCGAACAGTAGTGCGATCATAGATAGCTAATTCAATAATAGTTTCAGTAGTGGTTAAGTCAATAGCACAAGACTCCCCTCCCCAAAAACTAAGACTGAGGGTTTTGTCGGGATTGTTAATCATTAAAATTTTATTGTCTAAAAAAAGTTTGGAACCGTCGAGGCTGATGAATTCTTTGAATTTGGAATTCATTTCCCAAATTAAATTGTCAGTTGATTTGGCCGTATCAAAGGCATGATTTGGAATGCCATATAAAAACATGATGTAGTTGGTTAAATCAACAAGAGTATTGATGGATTTAGTGTTGTGACATTTTAAAAATGTTTGGAGCCATTGAGGAGAAGAGTTATTTTTAAAATTTGAAATTTTGACAGCCATGACTCGTTTGACGTTGTCAGTAGTTATTTGGATTGGAAGAATTTCTAAATCCCTCTGCCCTTCGGGCATCTCCCTTTGACGAAAGGGAGAAATTAATTTTATGTTGTAAAAAACGGATAAATCTTTGGCGAGGCCGTAATAGCCGAGACAGTCTCCCCTGTTGACTTTAATGTCTAGATCAAAAACGATTTCACTGTCGATTTCTTCAAAAAAATTAGTAAAATGGCCGATCATGGTTAAGTCGTCGCGGAGTTGTTGTGGTTCGATTTTTAGATCGGGTAAGAATTTTTGAAGTTGAGAATAGATTAATTTCATAATTCGTTGGGTTTATAGGCTAAATTTCCACCCATTAATGTTCTAATGTCTTTAATATTTTTTTGGGCCATGGTCCAACGGTCGAGACCCATGCCAAAAGCGAACCCGGACCAAATTTTAGAGTCGATGCCGGCGGCTTCTAAAACTTTAGGATGAATCATGCCACTGCCGCCCATTTCAATCCAACCAGCATATTTGCACAGTGGACAACCTTTTCCATGACAACTGAAACATTGCATGTCGGGACCGACACCTGGTTCGACTTCAGGATAATATTTACAGCGATAACGAACGACAACGTCAGAACTATAGAGAGTTTTAAACATTAAATCCATGGTACCGATTAAATCTTTCATAGTGACATTTTTATCAACGACAACAGCTTGATATTGATGAAAGACGAAATGGTTACTACGGTTAACTTTTTCATTTCGAAAAACAGATCCTGGAAAAGCGGCACGAATAGGCAGGTCTTGGCTTTTGGCTTTTAATAAATATGATTCGATAGTGGATGTTTGGGTACGAAGTAAGTATTCTGGCTCTTTGATATAAATACTGTCTTGCATGTCGCGGGCAGGATGATTTTGAGGAACATTAAGTCGTTCGAAATTAAATTCGTCAGTGACAATTTCGGGGCTATTGTAAACAGAGAAACCAAGTTTTCGAAAAACTTCGTTTAACTCGCGTTCAGTTTGGGTAATAGGATGAAGATGGCCGATTTTTGGTAAAGAAAAAATATTTTTGTTTTCTTTTGTAGGTAGAGACGTTTGGTTTGATGTAGAGACGTGCCGGCGGCGCTTCTCTACAAATAATTCTTCTAGTTCGGTTTTTAATTGATTAAGATCGGCGCCGTATTGTTTTTTTCCTTCATTAGGAATTTCTTTAATTTTGGAAAATAAATCATTAATCAAACCGTTGCGGCCAAATAATTCAATTCTTAAAGATTCTAATCCTTTGTCGGTTTTGAGGTCGGTAATTTTGGCTTGGTATTGATTTTTAATTTCTTCCAAGTTTTGATTCATAGTTGGTTTATTTTACTAAAAAAGCCCCTTCTCAGGGGCTTTTAATTTTTTTTAAAAAAGTCCCCTTATTTTTTCATAAAATCAACGATGGACTTAAAAGTGGCATTATCATTAATGGCAATTTCGGATAACATTTTTCGGTTTAATTCGACATTTTTACCCTTCATCATATTAATGAAAGCAGAATATTTAATTTCGAATGGTTTTAAAGCAGCATTTAAACGAGTGATCCATAATTGACGTATATCTCGGCGGCGAATACGTCGGCCGACAAAAGCGTATTGACCAGCGTGCATAACTGCTTCGTTAGCAACTTTAAATCTTTTGTGACGAGTCATCCAAAAACCCTTAGCGGCTTTTAAGATTTTTTTATGTGCAGCTCGTCGAACTGTTCCAGTTTTAACTCTCATAATATTTTATAGTCTACCTAATAATTTTTTAACTTTAATAGCCAATGCGTTAGCAATTGGGTGTTTGCCTTTAAGTCGGCGTAATTGTTTTTTACTTTTCTTTCGACGTAAATGTCGATTGAAAGATGACATACGCAAAACTTTACCAGTTTTGGTTACTTCAAATCTGTTAGAAACAGATTTCTTGATTTTCATTTTTTTACTCTGTTTTTTCATTTTTTTACTCCTCCGCTTTTTTTAGAAGGTGTGAATGTAAGCATTAACCTTTTTCCGATTAATTTGGCCTCACCTTCGGGAGTTCCAAAATCTTGTAAATCGGTTTTAACCTTAGCAATTAGATTGTGGCCAAATTCCGGATGATTCATTTGGCGACCTTGGAATTTTACACTTAATTTAATCTTATTTCCACTAGTTAAAAATTTTTGAGATTTTTTAATTCTAGTTTCATAGTCACCAGCACCAATAAATGGGCTCATTTGAATTTCTTTTAGGTCTCCCCCCTTAATACCTTTCTTTTCAGCTTGAAGTTTTTTAGATTCTTGATATTTGAATTTGGTAAAGCTAATTAGTTTAACGACTGGTGGAACAGCTTTACCGTTAATTTCGACTAAATCTAAGCCAGTTTCAAAAGATTGTTTTCGGGCTTCTTCAAGAGCGACAATACCAATTTGTTTACCGTCGTCACTAAGAAGACGAATAGTTGGCGCATTAATGTACTGATTGATTTTGTAAAATTTGCGATTGGTATTAGTTTTGAAACTACTCATATAATTTGTCTATTTTACCAGAAATGAAGGAGAAAATCATTAAAATATAGCTCCGATAAATCGGAGTCTTGTCTTTAGGAAAATTTTATCACTTCGTTTAAAATTTCACCTAAAGAAAAGAAAAAACCGGCAGAAATATTTTTGAACAAAATGTTCGCAAATACCTGCCGGTTTTAGAGATTAATCCTGGAGAAGAGATAGTACAAGTTGAATGAACTGGGATTTTTGATTATCCATATGGACAACCGCTTTAGGAGTGATGTCGCATCGGTTTTTAAGTGTTGATAAATATTCATCGACATCATCAAAAATAGTACAGACATATCCTCCTTCGGTTAAATAGACTTGCATGTCTTCATCCAAAACGACAATAATGTTGTTTTTATCGGAAGAAAACAATGTAGTGTATTTTGGGGTTGTTTTGCCGTCGCCTTCGGGACAAGTCAGAAAAGCAATGGTTGATGCTCTAATAATGGTTCCTTTTTCAAGAAATAATTCAGAGCAGATTGAAATTTCGTTTTCTTCTACTAGTTTTTTAACCTTGGGAAACACTTCTAATTTTAAATTTTTAAAATTAATCGTGGCACTATTACTAAAGCTGACAGAAAAGAAATCTTTACTAACGGTCTTTTCCAGTGGTGATTGAAATAGTTTGATATTATCAAGAACTATCCAATTAACTGGGTTTTTTCCGTCGTAAATTCTGGCTTCTGAGATCCAATAATTTTGAGAATTAGCCATAAAATACAGATTCATTCTCATTTCAACTCCATTTTGGAACCAAGTGGTTTCAAAAGTGGTGTATTCTGGATCGCCAGGGTCGGAATTGATTATTGTGGTAGCGTTAGGGACATAACTTGTTCCATCAACAGTGATATAAAAATCGTCTGCTGACAGTGACACTGTATTGGTTTTCCAATTAACGGAATTTCCATTACTTGCAAAAGCAATACTTGATAAGCCAAACACCATACATAGAACCAATAAACCCATTAAACCCTTTTTAAACATACTAAACACCTCATAACATTAAAGTCGCATTGCGATGCAGCTGCGCTAGCCTGTACATCGATAATTTATTTGATATACAAGATAGCACAGCAGAAACAAGCGATTTTAAAGTTTTATAGGATTAATTTTTTAAAGAACAAATAGTTTATTAAAGCTAATTTTATAAACTACTTAGCACATTATAGGACATAACTAGTAAAAAGTCAAGTTTTAAGAATAAGATGGGGTTTAGAGTAGAGACGCCATGCATGGCGTCTCTACAGATTAAATTATTTGATTAAATTTAAAGATTTGGAAGCGACTTGGTCTTTTATTTTTGAAATAAAATCTTTTAAATCCATAGTTCCGAGATCTTGGCCATCGCGTTGGCGGATGGAAATAGTTTGATTTTCGGCTTCGCGACCACCAACAATAATCATGTAGGGAATTTTTTCGCCGGCAGCATTTCTTATTTTATTTTGCATGGTTTCAGATTTATCGTCGACTTCGACTCGGATGTCATTTTCTCTTAAAGATTCGCCTATTTTTTGGGCATATTCTAATTGACCATCAGTAATGGGTATTATTTTGACTTGAACTGGGGAAATCCAAATTGGAAAGGCACCAGCGAATTGTTCAATTAAAATACCCATAAATCTTTCGAGAGAACCGTAGATAACTCGGTGAATAACAACTGGGGTTTTTTCTTGGCCATCTTTGTCGGTATATTTTAATTCGAAATTACGAGGAAGTTGAAAATCTAATTGAATGGTGCCGGTTTGCCATTGGCGACCGAGACAATCATCCATGAGAATGTCTAATTTTGGACCATAAAAAGCACCTTCGCCTTCACCAATGAAATAATCAAATTTATTATCAATTAAAATCTGTTCCAACTCTTTTTCGGCACGGTTCCAAGTTTCAATATCACCCATAAAATCGTCTGGTCGGGTGCCGAGACGGATTTTAAATTCTATTCCAAAAATAGAGTAAAAAAGTTTGGCAATTTCTAAAATTCTTTTGTATTCTTCGCCAATTTGATCTTCGGCAACAAAAATATGAGCATCGTCTTGAGAAAATTTTTGAACACGGAGTAAGCCACTTAACTCACCGGATTTTTCATGACGATGGAGAGCATCGCAGTCTGAAAGACGAAGAGGAAGTTCCCGGTAACTATGAATTCCCTGTTTAAAAATAGTCATAGCATTGGGACAATTCATTGGTTTGAGACAATAAATTTCATTTTCACCCATGTCACAAATAAACATATTTTCTTTATAGTGATCCCAGTGTCCGGAAGTTTCGTAGAGCTGTTTTTTGTTTAATTGAGGAGTGATAGTTTCCTGATAGCCTCTTTTTTGATGTTCAGAGCGCCAAAATTTAAGTAATTCGTTGATAATAATAGTTCCCTTGGGAAGCCAATAGGGCATGCCAGGGGCTGTTTCATCAATAAAGAAAATGCCTAATTGTGGGCCTAATTTGCGATGGTCGCGTTTTTTGGCTTCTTCAATATTGATTAAATATTTTTCTAATTCTTCTTTTGATTCAAAAGCGGTGCCGTAGATACGGGTTAACATTTTATTTTTTTCATCACCATGCCAATAGGCGCCAGCGATGGATAAAAGTTTAAAAGCTTTGATTTGTTTGGTGTAGCGGACGTGAGGACCGGCGCAGAGATCAGTAAATTCATCGCCAGTTTTGTAAATAGTAATTACCTCTCCCCTATTTTTGATAGAGTTTAGCCATTCCATTTTATAAGGATTGTCGGCGAATAATTTTTTAGCGTCTTCTAATTTAATTTCTTCCTTAATTATGGGTAAATTTTCTTTGATAATTTTGGCCATTTCGGCTTCGATTTGAGGAAAATCATTTTCGCTAACTTTAAAATCCTCTACTGGTTCGAAATCAAAATAAAAACCATCGTCGGTGGCTGGTCCCATGGCCATTAAAAATTTATTGGGAAAAAGTCGTTGCATGGCTTGAGTTAAGACATGTTCGGCTGAATGACGGATATTTTGAAGTTCTGAATTTTGATTGTTTTGTGACATAATTTTTTTATTGGGAGACGCATCATGATGCGTCTCTACATGTTATATAAGTATTTTAACAAGAAAGTGGAAAGCCCAATCAAAGCAAAAAGGTTATGCCCTGTTGGGCGATGTAGTTTTGTTAGTACTGTAAACAAAATTTTTCATTTCTGATGGGTATTTTATATTAAAAAATGATTTTATTCCAGCCGTTTTGGGAAATGATGTAATGATTGAGCAATTTAATACCGATAAGATCGCCGGCTAATTTAATTCGTCGAGTAAAAATTAGATCTTCTTTTGAAGGGTCTAAGTTTCCAGATGGATGATTGTGGACCAAAATTATTGAAACTATGGGTAAATTTTTGATTAGAGTAAAAATATCTCGAGGTAAAAGGTTAGCTTTATTGAGTGAGCCAATGGCGATTAATTCTTTTTGAAGAAGTTCTCCTCTACCGTTTAAATAAAAACAAAGGACGGATTCTTTCTCTTTGTTAATAATTTCATAAGAGAGTCCAAATACTTGTTTGTCTGACTTTATGGTTGTTATATTTTGGCTAAATAATCTTTTTCCGATTTCTAGGGTGGCTAAAATTTGAGCGGTTTTACTTTGGCCAATTTTTAATTTTAATAATTCATCTTTTGGATTATTATTTTTCTTGATTATATTGGAAATTTTAGTGCTGATTTGTGAGAGTGGTAAGAGTTTATTGCCGGTAATTAGAATTACGGCTAATAGTTCTTCAAGATTTAAAATATCAGCTCCATATTTCATTAATCTTTCTCGTGGTCTAAGATTTATTGGCAGTGACTTAATCTTCCTCATCAATAAATTGTACTAAAAATTACATTGATTGTTCGATTTGATTAATGATATCTTTGATGGGTGTTTGGGAAATGTGAATAACGAAATCCATCTTTGTTATTTTTGGATTGAAATCGTTATTTTGAGATAAAATTATAAATTTAGTCTTGGAAAGACGGTGATGTTTTTGACGAAGTCTTAGAAAAACCTCAACTTCTGTTGGATTTTGGTCGGCGTCTAAAACTGCTAAATTAAATTGGTTTAGACTTAAAAGCATTATGGCGGTCGATAGATCGGCTATGGGAATGACCTCAACGCCTTTAGAAAGGAGAATCTCGTGATATAATTGTCTAGTTTTATTATCAGTGATAATGAGGAGAATATTCTTCATTTGTTATATAAAAATCTAATCATGTTAGAGTTTGGATGTCAATAAGGAAATGTTAAAAATTGGTCAAAAAATTAAGGCAGCTCGTAAAATTAGGCGAATTACTCAAGAGGAGTTGGCTAATGCAATGGGAGTTAGTGATAAATCAATTTCTGCTTATGAATCTGATCGGGCTAATCCTCCGTTAAGTGTTATTGAAAAAATTTCTAAAGTTACTGATCAACCATTGAGTTTTTTTTTGGAGGAAACTATTGAAACTTCGATTTTATCTAAGTTAAGAGAAGTGGAAATTCAATTTAAGGAGATCAAAAAATTACTTGAGAAGGAAAAGTTTATTTAAGTTGTGAGTCTAATAGTATTTTATGGATTTAAAAAAAAAGAATTGGTCTGGAAAAATTGATTCTGTTAAAATTAAAGATTGTCTATCAATTAAAAAACAAATTGAAATTGATGGTTTAAAAATTGATTATTGGATTAATATTCTAAATAGAGAATCGCCTAATTTAGTGGTAAATATTCCGGGAGTTGGAGATAATGGATTGAAAGACTTAAAATATTTTTCAGAAGCGTTTGATTCAGGACCATTTTTTAATGTAATTACTTTTTCAAATCCAAAACCATATGTTCCAGAAACTGTGACTAAAAGTGTTTATGGAATGTTGTCTAATATTGGAAATGAAATTCCAAAATCTAAAGCAATTATTCTTCATGCCTATTCTCAAGGTGGTGTGGCGACTTGGGATTTGTTAAACAATGGAAGTGTTTTAAAAGAATTTCCAGTGAAAGGGGTTATTTTTCAGGTACCACTAATTAATAAAGAAAATAGTTCTTTATTATTAAGAATGAGTGTAAATCATTTAGATAAATTGATTGGAAAATTTGTTCAAGATTCTGAAAAGTGGAAACAGGAAATGGGTTCAGCATTAGAGACAAATATCGAAATAAACCCAAAAATAGAAACTCCAACATTATTGATTAGATTTGATAACGATAAACTTATTGATTATAAATCTACTGAAGGAGTATTAAAAAGGTCATTTACTAATGTTAAAATGGTAGATTTTAAGAGTAATAGGCAAATGGCTGGACATGATACTGACGATTGGGTTTCTGTAATGAAAGCAGAAATTAAATTTATGGAAGACTGTTTTTCTGAAAAATAATTGTGAGTCTAAGAGGACTCGAACCTCTGACCTCTTCGATGTCAACGAAGCGCTCTAACCAACTGAGCTATAGACTCTCGGACAACCAGGATTATAACTTAAAAATTGATTGAAAAAAAGATTTAGTTTGCGGACCGGGAAGCACTGTGTTCACTGCTCATTAAATATTGTTCGCCACCGTTTTTACTTTTAGCCTTATTCCAAAAAGCATTTTTCTTTGATTTTTTATGGTTAAAACTTTCTAGCCAAATATGAGCTTCATTAATGTCTTGGCGAAAATTAATGATAAATATTTTAATTCTATTAAAGAAATTTAATTGATATTCGCTGATTTCGGCCACATTTTGTTCGACTGATTGTTTTATTTCTTGATTAAGATTTTCAGTAGTTTTAATTAGACTTTTAATTTCAAGGCGAAGATCATTAATAGTTTTTTTGATTTCTTGAGAATGATGATTAATAAAAATTGCCTGTTCTTGAGTAGTTGATTTAACTAAAAAATCTCGATTCCAATTAATACTTGTGGTTTCTTTTTTATTTAAGTCAATGCTTTGACCAGGGAAAAGAACGCCACGAAAAGGATCGGAGAATTCTTTTAAAACTTCGTTATTATTATTACTGACTAATTTTCTTTTAGGATCCTGTTTGAATCCGTAGCTACCTGCCATAGTGGCCTATTATATCAATTTTTTTAAAAAATCGAAGACTTTTTGTTGAGTTAAGATGTAATAAATGAAATTTACGTTTTGGCCAATAGATGGATTAGAATTAGTAATGTCAGTAACTTCTTTTTCAGAAACTTCAATTTTTTGCTCTTTGGCGATTTGACTAATGGCTAGATTAAGGGTCCATTCTTTAATTATTTGAGTTTTTAAATCTTCTTTGTATTTTTCGAGAGTTAAACCTTTGTTTTTAAGATAATCAGCAACACTGATTCCGGCTTGTCGAGATTGATCTATTAATTGAGATAATTGATTTTGAATATCAGATTCAATTAATATTTCAGGTAGATCAACTTGGCCGTTTTTAGTTAAAGCTTCAATAATTTTTTCAATTTTTTGATTTTCTTCTGTGATAGTTTTATTAGAATTTACTTTTTTAATTTCGATTAGATATTTTTCATTTAGTTTGATTTCTGGTAGTTCGCAACTGGTGATTTCTAGTTGCCAATCATGATCAAAATCGACATCTTTATTAATAAATTTGACTTGAGGTTGAATAATGGGTTTTAAGCAATATTCTTTAATTTTTTCACCGTAAGCATGGGAGATTATATGAGAAGCAATTTCTTCAAATAATTTTTCTTCAGAAATATTTTGTTGGACAACATCTAAAGGAGCTTTGCCTTTTCTAAAACCTTTAGTTTCGAAATTAGCTTGGAATTGTTTTAAATGTTTCTGATGTTCTTTTTTAATATCAGCAACTTTAACCTCGATATTCAAAGTAAAAACTTTATTGTTTTGTTTTTTTAGATCGGTGGAATTTGTTTTCATAAGTGCCACCATGATAACATAAGAATAATGATTGAGAAACCATTATTTAGTATTAAACGATTGTTATTAATACCAGTTTTTTTGGTTTTAGTTTTGACTATTGGTTTTGGTGAATTAATCTATTTGTCAGAAACGAATCATAATAATGTGGTATTGGGAATTGGTAATGAAAAAGTGATCATTGAATCTGCAGCGGAAGATAATAAAAATATTTTTGTGGATGCAACTGTAAGTGGAGCTGATGCGAGACCAATGTTAATAAAAAATTATTTAGAAAAATATAATTCACCTATGGCTCCATATTCCGATTTGATTTTTCAAATATCAGAAGACTATGGTTTTGAATATTATTGGATTGTAGCGATTGCCCAACAGGAATCTAATTTGTGTAAAAAGGCACCGGAAGATTCACATAATTGTTGGGGGTATGGGATTCATAAAAAGGGAACGCTTAAATTTGATAATTATGAGATAGCTATTAAGAGTTATGCAGAATACTTAAAAAGAGAATATTTTGATAAAGGACTAAATACTCCAGAATTGATAATGAAAAAATATTGTCCGAGTTCAAATGGTTCCTGGGCAAATGGTGTCAATCAATTTATTGAAGAACTTAAAAGTGGGAGTTTTGATAAGTAATAGAGTTGTATCTTGATTTGTCTATAATATTTTGATATAGTCTGAATCAGATCCCGGGGTGGCTCCTCTAAAAAGTTACTCTGGGATTTTTTTTGTGTTAAAATCGGCCTATGGGAGTTATATCAACATCACAATTTAAAAAAGGTATTTATATTCTTTTTCAAGACGAACCGCATATGGTGGTAGATATTGCATTTGTTAGTCCTGGTAAAGGTTCAGCTTTTTATAGAACTAAATTTAAAAATCTTTATTCTGGAAGAATTGTGGAATATACTTATAAATCGGGAGAAAAAGTTGAAGAAGTATTAGTGGAAACACACGAGGCTGAATATTCTTATTTTGATGGATCTAATTATGTTTTCATTGAGCCAAGAAATTTTGAACAATATATGGTGCCGGTAGAAATTATTGGTGATGATAAGGTTTATTTGAAGGAAGGGCTTTTGTATAGGATTAAATTTTATGACGATAAACCAATTGGTATTAGTTTGCCTAAAACGATTGCTTTTAAAGTTGTTGAATCTGAAAGTTCGGTTAAGGGTGATACGGTAACTAATGCCACAAAACAGGCAATCTTAGATACGGGAATGACGGTTCAGGTGCCTTTGTTTATTAAAGTAGGTGAAGAAATTTTAGTAAATACGGAAACTGGAGCTTATTTATCACGAAAGAATTAATTTTTACTGGCTTAACTGTTTAGATTGTAAATTTGGCGGTGATATAGTATAATTTTTTCGTTTGTTGCACTTTTATAGTTAGTTATAATGAAAAAAAACGAAGGGAGAGATTTTTATGGTGAAGTTTGAACTGACTAAATTTTTTAATCAAGTGATAAAGTTTTCCCCCGATGTTATTTTGAGAATAAATAGATTTCAAAATTGGTTATGGAGACTAGAAGGATTTAAAAGTGTTGGTTTGTTTAGTGTTTTTTTTAAAAAAATTTTTCAAGGGAAAATAAATACAGATCCGCACACAATATTGATGATCCCCAACCTTTTGTCTCTGTTTAGATTGATAGCTGTTTTGGTTGCCTTTATTATTGGATTTGTGATTGGAGTAAATAAATGGTTTTATTTAATTATTTATTTAATGTTGATGTCGTTGGATTTAATTGATGGTCCAATTGCTCGTCAAACAGGAACAGTTTCAGTATTGGGAATGTTTTTAGATCCGATTGCGGATAAGATCTGTCACCTTAGTATAATTTTGATTGCTGTTTTTTTTGGTTTTATTCCAGTTTGGTTCTTGACTGTATCAATAGTCAAAGAATTATTTTCCGGTGTGATTTGTGGTTATCGCAGCATTGGGAGTGCTCGATGGTTTGCAAAAACTGCATCTTTATTGGAATTAATGGTTCTATTGTTGGCATTTTTGATACCAATACAAATTTGGATTTTTGTATTATTAATAATAATTCAAATCTCTGTGTTGGTAGCTTATTTGACAATAAAAATTTAGTGGTATACCCGTTATCTTTATTTAAAAAAGAATAATGGGTATTTTTTTTGGATAATTTGGTAAAATACAAGGTAATTATTTGTCCTCATAGCTCAGTTGGATAGAGCGCTTCCCTTCTAAGGAAGAGGTCGTAGGTTCGATCCCTACTGAGGATACGAAAGGGTCTGTAGCTCAGTTGGTAGAGCGGTCGCCTCTTAAGCGATTGGTCGCGGGTTCGAGTCCCGCCGGACCCACCATAATGCGCGCCTATAGCTCAATGGATAGAGTAGTAGTCTTCGGAACTATTGATGGGGGTTCGATTCCCTCTAGGCGTACTTTTGCCGCAGTGTTGAAATTGGTATACAAGCACGGCTTAGGACCGTGTGGGGAAACCCATGGAGGTTCAAGTCCTCTCTGCGGCACTTAATTAAAGAATTTTTTTATTTTAATACTAATCTACTTTTGCTCAATGGCGTGGACTACAAATGCTTTGAATGAGTTTATAATTTTTTGGAAGAAGTTTTCTTTTGGATGATAAAGTATAGATTCTTTAGTGAATTTTTGAATTTCAAAATTATTTAAATCACCCCAGGAGAGATAGGTTTGGCCCTCATAATTATCAACTGTATTAATAATAAATTTAAATTTGAAGATTTTATATTGACCAGGAAGAGTGAGATTATTGTCACTACAAATTTCTGAAGTGGTGATATTTGGGCTGGATTTTGAAATTAGACAAAATCTTTTTTCACCCCAAATTGATTGACCGGTATTTTTTAAAATAATTTCGCCGTCGTAAGTTTTTTTTTCGAGAATTAAGAGAGGTAGATTTATTTTTTCAAGTTGATAACTTAATATTTGTTTTGGTTCATTTTGTTTTTTTTTGTAAGTCTATTAGTTGTTGATACTCAGAATAAAGATTATTATTTTCATCGAGCCAGGAAAAATGATCGAATGGTTCTTGAGAGTAATTGTAAATAAAAGGAGTTATGGCTTTAATTCTAGAATCTGGAGACCAAACATTAGTAATGGCTTCGATTAAAAAATTGGCAGTGGTTTTGGTGGTATAAAAATTATTTTGGTTCTCGATTCCTTCTCGATGGGGCCAGCCAGTTTCGGTGATAAATACTGGTAAATCTTTATTAACACCAAGTTGTTTTAATAAATCTAATTCCCATTGATAACCACGAATACTGTGTTGACCGGTATCATTGGGAGTACCAACAAAACCATCGTTAGGGTAGGAATGGGAGGCTAATCCATCAATGTTGTCAAAATAACTTGGATTAAAGGAAACAATTTCTCTATAAACATTTTCGGCTGATTTGTATTTTGGTGGTTCTTCTGGGGCAACTAGATCCAGACCGCAAGAAAGAATAAAAAAATTTGAATTAGCCTCTTTAAATTTTTTGGCAATATAGGAACTTTTATCGACAAAATCTTTTATATTAACTTCCCCTCCCCATTCTGATCCATGATTTATTTCATTAAATAAGACAACATGTTGTTCCTGGGTTGGCCAATTTAGAGAATTTAAAAAGGAAACGATGTGGTCAATATCGGAATAATCTGGAATTTTCCAATTTTCATCTTCACCGATAGTAGTGATTCTGATAATGGGAATTATATGGTATTTTCGGCAATTATCGAAAAAATCTTGCCAGGTATTTTTATTTAAATTGTTTGTTTGAATAACGACAGTTGCCCAGCCCCAATCACCGTTTTGGGAATTGATAATTTTGGTGGCAGAATGGATATCTTCTGTTTGAGAGAGATGAAGACCAAAGGTGTTATCAGATGCTAAAATAGGGCTATTAAAAAAAAGACTAAAAACTAATAAAAGTATTAAAAACATAGTTTATAGCTCTTATTCTAACAAATGACTAAGGAAGAAATTATTAAAATGCAGATTTCTCGAATAGAGAAGGAAGTTCGGGATTTGCCGTACCATAAAGGGACGGAACATCACCATGGAATAATGAAAGCTAGATTAGCCAAACTTAATGATGAGTTAAATGGTGGTAATTTAAAAGGTGGTGGCGGTGGTGTTGGATATGCAATTAAACATTCAGGTGATGCTTCAGTGGTGTTGGTGGGGTTGCCAAGTGTGGGTAAATCGACTTTATTGAATGCGGTGACAAATGCTGAGTCGAGAGTTGGAAATTATGACTTTACAACCTTGGGAGTGGTACCGGGAATGATGGAATATAAGGGAGTTAAAATTCAGATTTTGGATTTGCCGGGAATTATTGAAGGTGCAGCTAAAAATAAAGGTTTTGGAAAAAAAGTTTTATCAGTTATAAGAGCTAGTGATTTAGTAGTTTTAATGACTGATATTAAAAGGATTCAATGGTTGAAACAAGTGGAAGATGAGCTTTATAGATCAGGAATGAGGTTAAATACCAGGCCATCTAAAATTTCAATTCACAGGACACATAAAGGGTCAATTCAGGTAATTGATCCATATAAATCTTTTGAAAAAGAAACAGTGACAGAAGTTGCTAAAGAAATGGGTTTAGGTAATGCAATTATTCAAATAGGTGAAAAAGTCGAAGGAATTGATAAATTGGTTGATGCTATGTCAAAGTCAATAAAATATATGCCGTCAGTGGAAGTAGTGACAAAAATTGATTTAATTAAAAATCTCCCTAAATCCCTCTTTGACAAGAGGGACTTGGTGTTAATGAATGCAAATAGAGGGGTGGGAGTTGATGATTTTAAAGAAAAAATATGGAAAGGGTTAGGGTTAGTAAGAGTTTATTTAAAAGAAGAAAGGTCAGCAGAGGCAGATTATAAAGATCCATTAATTTTTAAAAATAATTGTACATTGGATGATGTTTTAAAAAGAATTTCAAATCAAATGAGAGATGATGTTAATAAATCCTATATTTGGGGTAAAAATGCAAGATTTCCGGGACAGGAAGTTTCATTTACTTTTCAAGTGTTTGATGAGATGGAAGTGTATTTTGGGAGATAATTATTTGCCTGTAAATCGCATTTTGACTTCTTGTATGATACCTTTTTTAGCGACAATTTTAGAGGTTTTTTCGACAGTTTCACCTGGGTTGACGTGAATCCTTTTTGGTTTTGACTGAGAACCGTATTTAATATATGCATCTCCACCAATTTCATTACCTTTAAAATTGACATCTAAGTCGTAAATACGAAGATGTTTTTGTTGATTGTTTTCGGCTAATATTTTTTTTTGAAATGTTGGAGATGAAATGAATCCTTCTATTGGGGCCATAATTCTAGATACTAGTAATTGTAATTTTTGCTCTTTTGATTGTATTGTCTTGACGATAATCAATTTCACCTGATTGTGTCTCTCCCCTATTTACAGTTAGATCTATTTTATTTTCTGTGGGTTTTTTAAAATCAGTTATAGCTAATAAGCGACCACTGTCGTTTTCATTTTTACCTGCAAAGTCTAAGTTGGTACGTTTCACGTTTCTAACAATTGTTTCTCCGTTATTGAGTTTAATGATATGGTTTTCTAAACCATATATACCTTCTATTTGAATAGAAATTGGGGCCATAGTTTTAATTATTTTAAAAACAAATAAATAATTAACCATGTTTCTTATCTAAATTAAAAACGTGGAAAAATGTAAGCGTATTTTAGTTCTATAAAATAGATTTGTAAACCGGGTTATTTAAATTATTTATTTTTTTTTGGGTTTTTGATATGTGGCTTCTATTTTTATGATAAAAGGTTTTTCTCGACCCATAAATTCTTCAATGAAATTAGTTGGATTATTATTTTGGGTTTTTGCATAAAAACCAACTTCACAATATTTGGGTCCATTTTTTTGACCCTCTGGTTTGGCATTAGATATGCTGATATAACCGCCGTTTTTATGCCCAAAAGCTCTTAAATGGACTCCATTGAATGGATCATCAAAAATTATAGGTTCTTTAATAGTAGCCTGGTATTTTTTTTGATTATATTCAATTTCCAAAGACATAGTTATAAAAATTGGTGAAAATTACTAATTGGAGCTAGTTTATCAGAAATTTTTTATTTTATGAGATCTCGGATTTGTTGGGAACGAGATTTTAATGTCTCTTTGGAAATTTTAGGATTGGTGTTGTGGATAATTTTAGCTTTAGTGTTGGGACGAGGTGAATATTTAAAAGTGTGAATTTTGGAAAAACCAATGTTTTTACAAACTTTAAGAGTATTTTGAAAATCATCTTCAGTTTCAGTAGGAAAGCCAACAATGATGTCGGTTCCGAAGGAGAGAGGTAATTTTTTTAGTTTATTAAAAGTATTTATAATTTTTTTGGAGTCATAAGGGCGGTTCATGAGTTTGAGGATTTTGTTGGAGCTGGATTGAATGGGAATGTGGAGAAAATTGGAAATTCTGTTGGGGTATTTTTTAAGTAAATTAATAAATTTTTGGTCAATGCAATTTAAAGGAATAGATCCAAAACTAATTAATTTTACATCAGTTTGTTCTAATATGTTTTTAATTAGATCAGAAAAATTATATTGGTATTGATCAATATTAACTCCGGTAATAATAATTTCTTGATAGCCATCTTTAATTGCTTTTTGAACAGTTTCAACTGCTTTATTTATTTCTAGAGACCATAAATTTTGGCG
>Ga0172379_10003177_pt1 | contig 26825 bp, 19 predicted proteins | sample GrowelOW334metaG_FD_119756 | JGI IMG/M metagenome (GOLD analysis project Ga0172379, IMG submission 119756) | Groundwater microbial communities from an aquifer near a municipal landfill in Southern Ontario, Canada - Groundwater well OW334 metaG | ecosystem: Environmental > Aquatic > Deep...
AAGCTTTTTTAAGCGTATCAATCAGACTGTCTTTTTTCTCCCGGTTGAACCTGAACAAAGGGACATACACGCCAATGGATCCCAGAAGAAAGCCGTCCGTGTCCAATAACGGGACAGCGAGCGCGGCAAGCTCGGAGTTTTTCTCCTCGGCAAAACCGGCCTTCCTGATTTTTAAAAATTCACCGTTTAATTTTTCAATGTCCCCGATCCCGTTCCAGTCATTGCCCGGCATGCCGTTTTTCCGTATGAAAAAATCAACCTCGGCGTCAGGGGCAAAGGCGAGCATGACTCGCGTTGTAACCATGCTGTAAAGGCCAGGCTTATCGGCCTTTTCCGATTCCACGCTGATCGTTCCGCCGCCCTTGGCGCGGAAAAGGACATGGCGTTCGCCGTTCAATAGAGTTGTCAGGACAAACGATTCTCCCGTCTTCTCAGCCAGTTCCGCAACAAGGGGACTGGCGGCATCCACCAGTTTTTTCAGAACCGTTCCGGCTCTGGCAAGCTGACGGCATTTGGCGCCCGGAGAATAGAGTCTTCCTTCGACCCTGGAAATGTATCCGCATGTTTCCATCGTCTTGAGGATATTGTGGGCGGTCGTGTTCTGGATTCCGAGGCGCAAGGCTATTTCTCCAAGGGAAACCCCTTCCTTCGAGATTGATTCTATTATCACAAAATCCAACGCGTCAAGCGCCTTCTTGACTGATTTCACTGATACCTGCTTCTGCATAACACCTCCATGTATGTCAATCTGGAATATAAACCAAAATCACTGCCGTTCCACGGATGAATGGAAGGTAGGGCGGTTTCGCCGAAACCGCCGCCTCAAGATGGACGGCTCGGCGAGCCGTCCCTACCTTGGATTCGCCAATTTTGAAATCGGCTCATTGTATTCAATTTTAAAACATTGTCGGGCTAAAGCCCAACATACTTTTTTGCCTGACAATTTGAAAGTTTCTTATTGATAAAACTGCATCAACCGCAGTAGGCCGCTGAATTCAAACCCATTCATCCAACAATCCATCCGTCCGACATCCTATGGGATAACCCTGAAAGGTTTTCACTTCCCCCGCATTCAAGCTCTTTCAGGCTCTTGCAATTGATTCACCGTGAATAAGGACACCCGATCACGCATGGCTCACAGACGACAGGACGGTATTTCTTAATGGGATCGTGTTTTTTCAACGCGGTGGAAAGGGTTTCCGCAGTGATTTTCCCGCCGGGACTTTCGTCCAGGGGGGAACCGAGATACTTGAACCCGCTTTCTCCGGTAATGGCATAACGCTTGCTCCATTCGCAGAGATTGGTGTCAATCCGGTTGAAGCAGAATTTTGCGCCGTCGCACTCGAAACTGACTTCATCGGCGCTTATTGCATGTGTGGGACAGGCTTTGACACAGCGTTCACAACCAGCGCACAATCCGGGTACTGCCGACACCATTTGATTCTCCTCGAGTTCGGCATCCGTAATAATCGCGATAAAGCGCTGCCTTATGCCGAATTCTTCGGTAAGCAGTCTGCCTGATTTAGTCAATGCCCCAAGTCCTGCCGCCACTGCGGAAAAACGGTTGCAGAACATGTCTTCAACAAATCCGCGCGGGCTTGCAATTGCCGAACCCAGCCCCATAAGGTCGGGAGTAATAACGGACTTATAGCCCAGGTGATTCAACTTCCTGGCTATTTTTGACGCCATTAAGCCGCCCTGCCAGCGTGTTATGTAAGTTTGAAAGGCGTACGGACCGACCGCTTCGGCAGGCGGCTTGGTGGCATATTCCAGCACTTTCTTATGGAACCTCAGGCCGATCACAATCACTGATTTTGCGCCGGGCAGGTATTCCTCCGCATTGAAAACATGCCTGGTCTCTTCAGTGATTTCAGGCTCCCAAGTCTTGAACGGATGCGACTTGTCAACGGCCTTCAGGTATTTTTCACCTTCAAAGTACTTCTTCAACTGTTCAGAGACAGCTGCGATTCTCCGTGCAGATGAAATGCCGACCAGATCGGCTCCTGTCTTCTTCGAAAAATCTTTAATCTCAGAAGTAAGCGTGGCAGTCGAGCGGAACCTGGACGGAACAAGCTCTTTTGATTTTTCCAGGGCCAATGTCCTTTCCGGGAACGTCTTGTGTGTGTAAACCGTATTAGAATACCAGACGCAGCCGGCATTCTTCAGAAGAGATTCGGAAATCTGCTGGTTCAAATGGGGGCTTTCCATCGCCTGGTAATGCGAACTGCTGGACACAACGGTCATCAATGAACGGAAACCCAGTTCTTCAATTTTCCTGGTAAGATCATAGCTGACCGAGTCCAGGTGATATTGTATGGCCTGGGAAAAGACACCGGAGGTATATCCGTCTCTCGTGTTTCCCTGATCCTGCGGGCGGGTGCAGACAAGGGTGATTGCGGTTTTCGCCCCGGGAAGCATCTCCCCAATGTTAATGCCCTTGCCTCTGAGTGTTTCAGCCGACTCTACCACGACATGCTCAATTCCCTTCTCATGACATTCGGCAATCAGCCTGTCCGTAGTTTTGCGCGGTTCCAGCTCCTCGTTCCATTCCACACAGTATTTACGCATCGGAGTCTTTGAGTAGGAACGGTCGAAAGTCCTGAGTTTTTTCGGAACGCAGAACTTGAGGCACTGTCCCATTTCTCCGCTGCGGACACCGTATTTCCTGACATATTCGACAATCACCTCTTCAGTTACTTTTTCCGGCAGTTCCAAATCCAAATCCAGATCGAAATGCTCCCCCCATGCACAACGCCAGAGGTTTTTATTGGCAAAACGGTATTCGTAATTCTCTATTTTCAGGACTTTGTCGCCATTGATCTCCTTTGACAAGGCCTGGCTTGGACAATGCTTTCTGCACAACATGCATTTGTCGCAGACGGTGCCGGGCGGAATCAGCGGATCAGGTTCGATTTCAGCATCGGTTATCACCGTTATGAAACGGTTGCGGGCCCCGTATTCCGGAGTGAGGGCCAACCCGTTATATCCCATGTCGGCAAGTCCGGCGACCACAGGCATGTAGATGTGGCTGACATCCGGAGCGAAAACCGCATCAAGCTCCTTGTACTTGTTATACCTCCAGATGTTGCTTGAGCAGATCGGAATGACTCCGTAACCCTTCTCCTCAATAAATGTCGCCATGCGGTATGACATTTCATCCAGCCTGGAATTCATGAGATACTGCACTGAATACGGGCCGATCTTCTGCGGATGTTCCTCTCCTCCAAGTTCGATACATGCGTCAGGATGATGTATTCCCATTACTATTACCGTTTTGGCTTCAGGCAGTATTCCCTGCGGACTCATTTTTAACGGGGCATGTTTGCAACGTTCGATGTTTCCAAATCCCACCAGATCCGCGCCAATCTCATAAGCGAAACTCTTCACCAGTTCCTTGATGCTCATTTTTTTTGACTCCATGTTCATTATTGTTGAATAATATCAATTGCGCTATTCAATATAAATGAATATCGCTCTGTGTCAAGAAAGATTTTTATTTTTTTACAGAAAAATGAAATCAGCGCAGGGGATTCTGGCTGTTTCCAAGAGACGACTGACGGGCATATTCTAGAAGATATGAGGATGAAGAATCAATATTGCGGAAACCGAATCAGCCTTTTCCCATGTCTTGCAGCGCCATTTGACATTAAAAAATAATAGCGTACGTTATCACGCACGTATTAAAGGAATCAATCTATGACGACAATTACAGCAACAAGTGCAAGGACAAGGCTTTATTCCCTTATTGATGAGGCGGCGGAATCGCATATGCCAATACAGATCACCGGAAAAAGGCATTCAGGCGTTCTGATCTCCGAGGAGGACTGGAGGGCAATCCAGGAAACCTTGTATCTCAGTTCCATTCCAGGAATAAAGGAATCAATCATCAAAGGAATGAAGATGCCTGTCAAGAAATGCCGCAAGGAGCTTGACTGGTGAACTGGAAGTTGATTTATACAGGCCAGTCCCAGAAAGATGCAAAAAAACTTTCATCTTCCGGACTCCGTCCAAAAGCCGAGCACATCCTTGAAATTCTGGAGATGAACCCATTCCAGACGCCTCCCCCATATGAAAAACTGGTCGGTGATCTAAGCGGCGCATATTCCAGACGGATAAATATCAAACACAGGATCGTCTACCAGGTCCTTGCAGAAATAAAAACAGTGAAAGTCATCCGCATGTGGACGCATTACGAGTGATAAAATCCTCGAAGCCTTCTCCGAGAATTTTACTGCTTCGAAAGCAGCTTCACAAGTTCGGTGTTGAGATAGACCGTCTCCTTGCCGCATTTCTGCGATTTCAGGATTCCGCTCTCCTCAAGATCTTTAAGGTATTTTGAAGCGGTCTGGCGCACCGCTATGTCCTTGCTGACAAGCGACTCGATTTTCGTGTAGGGTTTTTCAAAGAGGGTTTCAACCAGTTCCTTGGAGTAGATTACGGGAAGTTCCTGTTTCACTTTTCCCAAGGTGACATCCATGAGCCGTTTTATTTCGAGGATTCTGTCAATGGTCTGAAGCGCCGTCTCCTCTACGCCCTGAAGCAGGTAGAGTACCCAGCTTTCCCAGTCGTTTTTCCCTGTGACATTTCTGAGAAGCAGATAATACGCGGACTTTTTCCTGATGATGTAGCTGCTGAGATAAAGCACTGGAAGATCAAGAAGCCCCCTGTTTGCAAGATACAGGACGTTCATGATTCTGCCGGTTCTCCCGTTGCCGTCAAAGAAGGGATGAATCGCCTCGAACTGGTAATGGGCAATCGCCATTTTCACAAGGGGGTCAAAGTCGCAGAAAGATTCGTCGTTGAGAAAATGCTCCAGGTTCTTCAGTTTTTCGCGGATGATTTTTTCGCCTTCCGGGGGAGTGTATACAACTTCGCCGGTTTTTCTGCTCTGGACTTTCGTCCCCGGTTCATTTCTTATCCCTTCCTGTGACTGCTTCAGCATTTTCGATGTCTTTATGAAAAGCTCCGTGGTGAATTTCCCCGTTTCCTGCAGTTCCTTGTGCGCCGCCCAGAGCGCCTCCCTGTAGCTGAGGACTTCCTTCGTGGCGGGATCCGGATTTTTCATGTTCGAGGAAAATGCCCTGAACAGATTGTCGCTTGTCGTGAAGACGTTTTCAATCTCAGAACTGTCTTTCGCCTCCTGAAGGGTGATATTGTTTATGAGAATATCCTGATTGGGAATGATAAGCGCTTTCCCGTTGAGCTCCGCAAGGGCGGCCCTGGACTTGATAACCTGTTTGAGGATGGTCTTTGTCTCTATCTCCGCTTTCGGCGGAAGCAGTGGCAGATCATTGTATGGTTTTGCTGGGTCAAATGACATTGTTTTTAATTTCCAAATGCGAATTTTCAGAGGCTCCCTTTATAGTTACCACGATTCAAGCCTGTAGGCAAGCGGGTGTATGAGGTAATTTCAAAATTGCCGAATCCAAGGCAGGGATGGCTCTCCGAGCCGTCCGTTTTGAGGCGGCGCGTTACGGAGAACGCGCCCTACCTTCGCCAATTTTGAAATTGGCTCGTATAATCAAAAAGCGTATTTCAGGGAACCATTATTGCCGAACCCTAAGTAGTCATGTTAAATATTTCTCTTCTATTTTTTGCCATACTGGCTTATAGACCACCAGGTTACGGTATTCCGCATGGGACTGGTAAATGCCAAACCCAAAATGTCCGCTATGATTATCGGGTAACGGATTGGGGTCACACAATTCAAAGACTACTGCATTATCAACTTCGATAAAATGGTGATTGTTGACTACGCCGCTGACAATATGATACCATTGATCAGGTCTAACCCGGAATGAATCGCTGACCACGGAAAGAGCAAAATCCGGTACCGATTCGATACCGACCAGGTTACGAAACCAACCGCCGAGACAAGCCAGGTAGCCCTTGCCCCAAGGCTTACTTTCCAGACTGGTGCGATACCACCAAATTATATCGTGATCCGATGGCGAAACCAATCGGGCGTCAAACTCCATGACTATGTTCCCAAGATATGGGGTTTTATAGAAAATCTGCCCGTGCGTATCTTTTTCCGGCCCGCCAACGATCAAAGCATCAGCAACCTCCCACCTGGGTTTACCTACGACTGTCCAGTCATCCACATTAAAACTCTTGAACTCTTTCAAAATTTCGGAATTGGATAAATCTATGATTTTCCCCACTAACCGGATTTTCTTCATCTTGCTAAATTCCCTTTGTTTGAAATTACTTTTTAACTTCCCGTGTTCGAATTGCATTTCTGAGACCTTCATGGAAATTCCAACAGCTACTTTGTATGCGGAAATTCCTTCATCTTATTTCTGCGGCGGCGTTCCGGTCAGCAGTATCCGGTCGATCATTGCCTTGTTGCCTTGTCAATGTACACGCAATTGTAAGTACTTTGCACCGTGCTTACCCTTTTTAAGCGCAATGTCTTGTGGCACCCCATCCACGAAAAGCTGCACATCGTCAGAATTACGGGCGACCAGCCGGTATGTTTGCCAATTCGTTGTGTCAACAGCGATCCTGGACTCAGGGTTGTTGGTGTCGACAACTTCCTTGGGACGCCATTCGACAAGCCAGTAGTCCGGAGCAAGGCAATAATAGAGCTGAATCAGACCTTTCTCGCCCATCTCGCACTTTATGCGGATCTCCATCAACTCCGGCGATTTTTTTACGCAACAAACACAATGTCGCTTGATGCTCCGGATTGGCCGGGAAGAATTCCAAACCGATGTTGCCGTCATAGCCTGTAGAGGCGATTGCGGCGAAAATATTTGCATAGTTAAGTTCTCCTGTACCTGGCTCATGGCGTCCCGGGACGTCAGCGACATGATAATGGCCGATAAGCGGCGCATACTGCCGCAGGTTGGCGATCACGTTGCCCTCCGTAATCTGCTGATGGTAGATGTCGAACAGCATCTTGACATTCTCCGAATCCACTTTCCGCAGAACCTCTGCAGCTTCATCTGAACGGGAGAGATAATAGCCGGCATGGTCAACCAGCAGGTTGAGCGGTTCGATCACCAGCTGCATCCCGGTATTCTTCAACAGCCTGGCGGCCTGCTGCAGCCCTACGACCAGGCTGTCGTGCTGCATCTTGCGCGGTACTCCAGGCAGCTCGTTTCCAACCTGGGAGATGATTGTCCGGCAGCCATGCTTACGGCAGAATTCGATGGTTTCCGACAGGCCGTCACAATATTTCTGGCGTTCAGCCGGATCGGTCAGCGACACAAAATGCGTGCAGCAGGCGGCCAGTTCGATCCGGTATTCGCGGCAGGCACGGGTTATGGCATCTCCGTCCTTGTTCCACCATGACCACATTTCGTAGCGGTCAAATCCTATTTCGGCGAGCAGCGCCAGGCGTTTCAACAGAGGCTGATCATTGAAGAAGATATCGGCACAGGGAGTAAATTTAACCATGGACGCAAATCCTTATATTATGAGTTTCAATACTTGACGATGACGGCATTGCATGAGGACGGGTCGCGATCTATTGCCGCAAGCGCATCTGGAAGAGCGGTAAACGGCACACGGGAGCTGATCAGCGATTCAATCTGCAACTGGGACATCAACTCAACAGCGGACTGGAGACGGCGGCTTGAGTTCCATGCCTGTCCGAGATCGGGACAGAGTCCGCAGATCTGTGAAGAAATAAGCCGGAGTCGTTTATGATGGAATTCCTTGCCGAGAAACAGGCTGTCGGCGCCTTGCTGGTAAAATGATATGACTACCAGCCGACCGTTGTAACAGCAGGCCTTGGTGGCGGTCGTAAGAGCGGATATGTTGCCGGAAGCTTCGAACACAACATCGGCACCGCGTCCACCGGTAAACTCGTTGATCGCCTCGACCACGTCGGTCTCCTTGAAATTCAACACCAGATCGGCGCCGCTGGCCTTGGCCAGGGCGAGACGTCTTGGCAAGGCATCGATTGCCATGACGCGGGCGCCGCTTAGCTTGGCCATCTGCAGCACCAGCTGTCCAACCGGCCCGAGGCCAAACACCACTACGGTTTCGGTCAGGCGAATCCCGGCATCAAGAATGCCGTTGAAAGCTATTTCAATCAGAGCGAGCAGCGAAGCGTGCTCCGGATTGGTTCCGGCGGGAAGCCTGACCGCATCATTCTCACCGAGCAACTGATGATCACAGTGGCCGCGCTGTGTGAAAACCACATCGCCGACCTTGAGTTTTTTCACATTGGCGCCGGCCTTTATGACTTGGGAGACGTTGGCATAGCCCATCCACCAGACACCGGGATTGTCTGCCTGCATCGGATAAGTGATTGCGCCGGGCGCATCACTGAAATTGTTGTGTGAATCGCTGCGGGCGTTGAGCTGTGGTGCGGAGCCGCGATAGAAACCCATTTCAGTTCCGGCGCTGATGCTGCAGCAGATGCTTCGGCAGAGAACCTGTCCGGCATTTGGTTCCGGGGTCGGGACGCTGACGATTACCGCCTGGCGCGGGGCGTTGTATCTAAGTGCGTTCATGAAAACAATCTCCTTTTAAAGTGTTTTGTTCCTGTCATCGAGTATATGCCCCCTAAACACAGACGGCAATTCCATATTTCGGCTTTTAATTTCACAAAACGGTTATATGTTTTAAGTTGTTCAGGTTTAAAATGTCCATTAGTGTTCATATTATGATTACAGAAAACGTATCAGGCGTGGGCATCGGCATGTTGACGAAACAACTCGACAAGCTGGTGCTTCGAGCCGGATGGAGGCATTGGGTTGCCATCGGTCCGGGGGTATATCATGGGCACTCCGGCTGGGAACTTGTCTATCATCCCGCCAACCAGGGCGAAATCCGGCTCAAGAATGGCAGCACAATCTATTTTGAGCCGGGCGATATCGTTGTAACCCCGCCATCCATCCTCCACGTCCAGAATAATACCGTAGCTGGCCAGGATTTCTGTCTGGTCGTCGATCTGGATTTGAAAACGGGCGCATTCCCTTGTGAAATGATTCATTTCCGCAGAATCAATCATGATGAATTCATTACGGGGGAACTTGATTACCTGACTTCAGGAGTTGGAAGGAGTTCAGGCGCGATCCGGAAGATACTGGATTACCGGATGCGTGCATTGCTTGCAGCATTGCTTTTCAATGCCAGGGAAGAAAGTCCCGTCCGGTCAACCGAAGCCATCTCCAACGACTACGTTGCCTCCGCCCTCCGGCTAATGGATGAATCTTATACCGATATAAATCTGGAGATTCGCCGGGTTGCCAGAAAAACCGGTGTAAGCAGCGACTACCTCCGCCACTTGTTTCAAACCGAGCTAGGCATCAGTCCGAAGCGATATCTTCTGCGACTGCGTATCGAACGCATTGAAGAACTGCTGTGTCACTCCAATCTGTCGCTCAAGGAGATTGCCGCCCTGAGCGGATTCGCCAACGAACGCTATCTCTGCTTCTATTACCGGCAGGCCAGAGGCATCACTCCGGGAGCATTTCGTCACCGGAGAAAAGCGTTGCCTTGATTGCATGGGGATTTGTTATTTTAAAGATTGATGATTCCTGCGGTATTGCGGATATTCCCCCTGATATTTCCCCATGATTTCTTCCGGAGACAAAGCCCGGCCATAAAACTGGATTTGACTCAATTTACCAAGAAATGTTTGCCAGGGACGAAACTTAGGGCCGCCACCGAAGCACCATGTCGCATCCACATCGAGAGTCTTGAACCTGTCGGTTTTAAGCCCTCCACGATCACGGCCATTCTCGTATACCGAAACCAATTTACCAACGCAGGTAATGGTAAACATATGCCAGGTGTCTGGCGAAAACTCTGCACCGAACGGACCCGCACCGGTCACCTTGCCTTCCGTCGTCTCATCTAAAAGAATAACTTTCTGATACGGAAGCGCAATATCACCCCGGAATGTTCCCGAAGTGAAAACCCGCAGCCCCCCCTTGCGTTTTGAATCCGAATACTTCAACCAGCACGAGAAGGTGTAGTTTTCCGGATTGAACCCTTTCAATTTCTGGACTTCGAGATATTGGCCGCCATCAGTAAACTCAATCCCATTCTGGAGGCGCTTTGCATTTTCCATGATGACTCCATCGTTGCCGTGTCCAGAACGATCCTTTAGGATTTTTCCATTTCCGGAAAAATCCAAATCCATAATCAAATCTTTCACCGGGGGATATTGGAGTTGTCCGGACAATGCTTTGTCAAAAGAAATCAGAACACCGGTCTTGCCTGATTCAAAATCGTTGCCGGTGGCAACGAGAACCGGACTATCTTCTCCCATTTTGTCGTTTCTGCGGCAATTCATAAACAAACATCCCTGTTTGTTTAGAAATTTATCCTGAATCGGAAAAACAAACGCCATGATCCAGTCTTTTTCGGAAACTTTAGACTGTGCCTTGACGCCATGGTCGGACCACTCCTGCGGGACACCACCGACGGCAACGACCTGCCCGGTAATTTTGCCAGATGCATCTATGAAAAGCCTGTGAGCCGCATCGGTCTGCGAGTTTCGCATGACTATCTCCCAGCTGTCTCCGCTGTCTGGTTTCCGGTTAAGGTTGCTTTCCGTTAAATTCAGGTAAAGGTATTTGGTGTCATGAGTTATGATGCCGGATATTTCACGCAGACTGACATCACCACTATCCTTAAGCCAGCCATTCAAGCCGCCGACTCCCTGGGCATCACGCCAGTCAACCCTGCCGGGATCAACATCCGGCAATACATTCAACATTATCGGACATTCCACCCGCATAGAGGCGGAGGCCTTGACAACTTTGTTTTTTTCATATTGGGCGCGGCCTTCTTTCATGTAGTTCCAGACACCGAACTTGAAAATAGCAAACCGTTTTTTCCAAAGTTCGGGCGCATCGGATAAATCATTTTCAGCCTGTTGAACTAATTCTCCAAGCTTCTTCATATTGGATTCGGTGCCAAGTATGCCATAATACAGCTCCGGTCCGTCGATGCCTTTAGGATAATTCCTCGGATTTGCATAAATGCTCTCGGCCAGCTTGTAGAACTTTTTCAAAGTCGCACCCGCCTTTGACCCGTACATGCGGACAAAATAATCGTCGATTAATTTGCCTGAATCCTGCGCAGGATCGTCTACGAGCTTCAAAAGCAAGTAAGCATCTGTCTCCTGGGATATATTATCAGCCAATATTCCGCATACACCCGCCTGGCGATATTTCTGCAATAATGCCCCCCACAGATCGCCCATGGGCCTGGGAAACATCGGAACCTGCGGCTTGGGTCCGGTTGTCAAACCGGTATACAGCCACAAATACAAAGGGCTGCCGCCATCCGCCCATTCTTTCAAGATTTCATCATCGTTTTTCAACATTTCCGGAGAAGTCGCTGCCGCATGGGGAAACAAACACATCCGCACGGCTATATTATCTTCAATTTTCATCCCGCTGGGACGGTGGGCATAAGACGAGTAGGCCAGCGCCGACACCATCTTGTCCGGATTGGACTTTTTCAAGCCCCTGGCTATCTCGTTGACAAAACTCCATACCCGCGCGGAATGGTCGCCGCTTGAATATTCCGGGTGAACCCGTTCTGCAGGACCGAACTTGGAGCAACGCGGACATTTGCAGTAACTGGTGTTATCCATGGGGACGACCGGAAAGAATTTATCCGTCCCCGCCCTGCTTTTCCCCCGCTCCTCTTCGGGCAAGGCAAAGAACTTTCGTGCATCGTCAAGGCATTGCTGGACCACTTCCGGATTTGAATAGCAGAGCTGTGGGGGCACCTTGGCATCCGGATAGCCTTTGGCAAACCAATCAGCTTTCTTTTCCACAAAGATATCAGGTTTATCCGGATTCTTTTCCCAAAACCGGTCATACCAGCGATAAAAAGAGTGGTTGGCCTCGAAGGCTTCCCCTCCTATTTTACTCCGTGTAAGAAAAGCAAAAACATGGCTGCGTTCATAATACAACCAACGGTGCGGATGTGAGCAGACAGGCAGCTTCCGCCCTTTTTCATAAATGAGATCAAGCCATTCCTGGTACTTCGGTGTTGACTCGTTCCACCGGATAGTCCACAAGGACTCTTCACGGTCAAAACGATCAAAAGTATCAAAATTATTTTTGAAGAAAGATACACCCCGGTACCGGAAGGCGGGGGAACGGCGCAAGTCTCTGGCAGTCACGGTCAGCGTGCGGGTCTTTGGCACATCGGTTCCGAATTCGCTCTGGTCGAACCATCTGACACCGCAATATTTCTCGAGAAAATCATAAGCCGCATGAAGCGTTCCTTTTTCATCATACAGTTCCGGCCAGCTCAGGTAGTCATACGCCCCCTCAATTTGAGGGTTCCCGGCATGCCAGTAGCTGACCTTGCCAAAATCCTGTTTGTCATTGCCTGCCATTATTATGGCATTTGGCTTGAACAGCACGGCATATTCCTGATCCTTGAAATCATCGGGAACACCTGCCACAGATGCGGCCTTTGACTTCCCAACAAAGAGCTTGATACCATCGCCTTCTGCGTCTTCGCCGACGATCGGCAGGGATGCGCCGGTTATTTGCCTGACATGCTCCTGAATCTCAAACGCCGCCAACTGCGCCGCCCTGGTCGGCTTATCAGCCAGTACTATTGTCGCTGCCGACGATCCGTCTTTTACCAGTGTCAATTCCTGCCCGAAGCTTTGAGTACAGGCAAGAATGCCTGAAAATATACACGCCAGTATAAATAGTCGTTTTGTTCCAGACCGTATTTTCTGATAACCTGTTTTCATCGTTGAACCCCCTTAAAGATGTGATTATACTGTTCTTCGTTATCACCGTTTGGACTGCTGTTTACTTTTTCAGACTGAACCTTTATTCACGATCGTCTTCCCCCCATCCGGTTACGGCAAATACTCGCGATAGAGTTTTCCTTCCCATCCGTCCTTCCGAACCCCCCCCCTCCAAATCTGATAAAGCCAGACCTCCTGGATCGAAATCCCGCGATTGGCCAAGGCATAAAACGGGATTGCCTGGAAGGATTTCCCATCGATGGTCTTGCCTTGAATCAACGTCACGCCCCCTAGCAGATCCGGGAGGTGCTCGATCTGGAACCACGGGTTGGATGGGAGAGAGACCAAGGAGCGTCCGTCATTGTCGCTCGCCTCCACTCCATAGACAATAGGCCCCCGCTGGATCGTCACTTTTCCGGAGTCGGCAATGACGTTAGGATGGGCTTCCACTCGCCGGACCGGCATCGGCAGATCGACCTGGATCGTGTCGCCCTTCCGCCATGAGCGGCGAATGACCGCATAACCTTTCACAACGTCCAACGATTCGATCTTCTTACCATTGAGGAGGAGTGCGGCGCCATTCGACCAGCCGGGAATCCGCACATGCAAAGCGAACTCCGTCTCCTTTTCCGGTTCGACACTGATCAAAACAACACCGTCCCACGGATATTCCGTTTCCTGTCTGATGGGCACAGACCCGGCTTTCAGGGGCACCTGGCCAGTGCTGCCAACGAACAGGTTGACGTAGATGTCGTTTTCCGAAAACCCATACACATATCGGCCGACCTGCATCAGCGTGCGATAGAGTGTCGAAGGACAACACATGCCCCAACTTTCTCGGGAATGGTTGGCATCGCTTAAAGGAGTGGCGTAGGAGTAGGTAGATTTGCCGTCCAGCGAGATCCCGTGCAGAATGGAGTTGTAAAGGGACAGTTCCAGCACATCGGCAGCCTCGGCATCGCCATCTAGGCAAAGCATGCGGTGGGCGAAGTTCATTAGGCCGCAGTTGGCGCAGGACTCGCAATACCCCTCTCGGTTCGGCAATTCATAGTCCTCGCCGAATGCTTCGTGCTTCGGCCGCGAACCGACGCCTCCGGTGACGTACATTCTCCTCTTGGTGGCGCTAGTCCACAGACGGCGGGCGGCGTCGCACAGGCTCTTATCCCCGGTTTCCATGCCGAGGTCAGCAACACCCGTGGCAAAAAACATCGCACGCACCGCATGCCCCTTGATGTCGTTCTGCTGGCGGATGGGAAGATGGGCCTGATGATACCCGCTGGGGTCGCTGTTGGGACTCTGCCCGCGGGCTTCGATGAGCACCCTCAACAGGTCGAGATATTTGACATCCCCCGTCACACGGTACAATTCGGCCAGTGCGGGTTCGATACCGGCGTGACCGGGAAAACCGGGCTTCTTCTGCTCGACAAAATAGCGCCATGCGGAGTCGGCAGCTTTACAGGCGATATCAAGATAGGCTTTCTTGCCGGTCGTGCGGTAGTGAGCCACCGCTCCTTCTATCAGGAAGCCCGTCACATATCCGTCTTCCTGGCATCCGTACGTATTGCTCCACGGCTTCTGGCCGTGGGTAGTGACATAGGCATCGGCATCGCCGCCCGGTTGCTGCGCGGCACCCACAATAGCGATTAACTCATCGATCCTCCTCTCTAGCTCCAGAGAGGGTTCCTGCACCAATGAGCAAGAGGCGGCCTCCAGAATTTTGTGCACATCCCCTTCGATATACGGATGATCACCTTTCAACGTTTTTTTTTCGGGAGTGGCGGCGCTTTTCAACATGTCTACCGGCAGCGCGAGATTTGGCCAGACAACTGGGACAAGGTTGTCCCTGTAGGTCTTCAGCTTCGGCAGCCAGAAGTTGTCATGGATGCGCACAGCAGCCAGAGGGACCTCCTCCATGGACACGGATCGTGCCGTCTTCTGTGCCGCAGCTGGAACCACCAACACCCGGTCGTTGTCTGCGGCATGAATCGAAGCCAGCGGCGTCAGCAGAGAAGAGGCGGCTGTTAAAAAGGCAATCTTGTTCATCATGTTTCTTCCTGGGTTAAAAGGTTTCCTGAGCCATCCAGATTGAGGGAGATGTTGAATGTCGTGCACTTGCCTGATCTCCAACGTTGATTGATTTATGTTCATAATTGTCTTAATCCCTTGAATCCGTGAAGGTCTTTTTGACCATCACTTCTTCTTTGATTTTTACTTTTCAAATACATCCCGAAACGTTTTTTTTACCATTTCAGCTAACAATTTCCGCTTCTTTTTCCTTGCTTGACCTCCGATTTAGCAATAGACTTGTGTGTAAAAGTTGACTTTCTGAAAATTGTTCAGGATGCAATTACTCCAAATGGATTTTGGCCAGTCGGTCGACATCACTTACCGTGGTATAGGCGACCCATGTGTCGACGCCAAGACGTTCACCAGCCAGTTGCGGATTTCTGACCCGCACCATATTGACATATATATCATCGCCTGATTTCACAGGTTTCTCCAGCATCTCTTTCAACGGGAAACAGAGCTGAAGAACCCATTTATCACCGCTGGTGTCGGAATAGGCCTGCATTCCGAATGACTTTTTAGTGTATTCAGCGGATTTGACTCCCTGACGCCAGTTCACTTCCCCATGCGAGATGCCTTCTGTCATCGCCGTTGGGCCGATCATATACTGTCTGAATGGCTGGGCGCGTTGACCGGCAATAAAGATTTCCCAGTCATCAAAACAGGCGATTTGCGGAGAGGTCACCAATCTTTTCGGGTCGACATGATCGATTAGTTCCAGATATAAATAATCGTCATCATGGCAGACTCTTCCGCCCATCCTGTATTTTGCCGGCTCTTTTCCGCCGCGCTTATACCACTGCTCGCCGATTGACACCGCCTTGTTCCAGTCCACTTTGCCCATATCGCCGTTTACATTGCCGACTTTCGGGGCATTTATTTCCGGAATAGGATAGCTCTTCCGTTCGATAAAGGTTTTACGTCCGGTTTTCATGTAGGACCAGACCGAATCATCCCACAGTTTGACCAACTGTTTTTCCTGGTCGGTTTTGGCCGATGTATACGCATGATCCATATGTTCCTGGAGTTGTTTCATGGTTTCCTCATTGCCCAAATAGTCCCAGGCTATACCAACAGTCTGATGATCCGCATACGGTTCGCCATTGCTTGTTTTGGGATAGTACTTGGGATTGCAATAGCGTTCCTCAATGAGTTCATACATTTTCCTCAACGGTTTTCCGGCAAGGCCGTAGGCGCTGAAGTAATCCTCAAGAAGCTTGTCAACATCCAGCTTCGGGTCATCCATCAGCTTGTAGGTGACATAATTGTCAACCTCACCATTGTATCCGGCATGAAATATTCCTTTGATCTTAAGCTTCTCAAACAAATCGAATTGCCGTTTTGCCTCATGGGCGAAGAAACCCGGGAAACAAAAAAAATTACCGTTGTCGGCGATCTCAAGCGGGAACGTGTTGTAGAGCCAGAGATACATGGGAACCTCTCCTTTTTTGTCCCATTCACGCAGACGATCCAACTGCTTTTTCAATCCTGCAGTATTATAGGGCGTCCGGTTGTAGCTGATGCAGAAATGGACAACCACATTGTCCTCCATCTTAAACCCGGTGGGCAGCCCCTCATGGGTCATATAAGCCAACGTCGAGATCTTCTTGTCAGGATGTGATTTTTTAATCTCTTTTGCAACCCGGTTGACAAACCTGAACCAGTACGTACTGGACTCTGATTTATCATCTCTGCGATTCGGTTCAAATTGGCTGACGCATTTTTCACATTTACAGAAAGCAGAGTTGTCCATCGGTTCCAAGGCGTAAAAATTTTCTCCCCAATGATATCCTGGGGCAGGAATATTACTCATGCGTTTCCGATAACCACCATTATCAAAATAATCACGGACATCTTTCACAACCTGTTGAACCGTGGCATCATTGCTGTAACAAAGTTGCGGTGGCTGGTCCTGGTAACCTTTGGCAAAATATTCTGGTCTTTGCACTTCATAATTAACGCTCTTCACATCCCAGAAACGATCATAAAAATTATAGAATGAATGATTACATTGAGATTTTTCTCCTCCTCCTTTCATCCGATACATGAACAGTCGATTTTGGGCTCTTTTCGCCATGTTCTTCTGGTTTTGGTCGCTGAATTTTCCAAAAGCCTTTCCATAGGCCTCATTATTATATCTTTCACCTTCTCCGGTTTTGTCTCGCCAGAATCCGCCATTAAGCTGATATTTTTCTGAACTGTCAGTCCCGGCTGACCCGCCACGGTAAAGCATGAATGGATGGCGGCGTTGTTCCGATCCGGAAACAAGCAGTGTCTTCTTTTCAGACAGAATCATTCCCGCATCGGTCGGGTTGATCCATTTAACCCCGCAATATTTCTCCAGAAAGTCATAGACGGCATTCATGGTGCCGATTTCATCGTAGACGGACGGCCAGGTACTCACCGCATTATTGTTTTGCAGATAATCATAAACCGGTTTTCCAAGATCTATTTTATCTTTTCCGGCCAGGACAATCGCTTTCGGAAAGAACTTGATCAGGTATTCCTGTTTCCCAAACTGAGAGCAATCAACCCCAAGCTTCTTGACCGCGTCGCTATCACCGACATAGATGTTTATTCCGTCGGCTGCACCATCATTTTTTATCGGCAAATCCGCTCCGGTGATCAGTTTAATGTGGTGCTGCAGCTCATACGCTCCAAACTGAGCCGCATTGGTAGGTTTTTCAGCCAGGATTATGCTCGCATTCGGTTTTCCGTTGTCGACCAACGTCAGTTCATTTCCAACCGCGAGATTCGCGAAAATCCCTCCGATGATTAGGCATGTCCACTTCTTCATTGCACAACTCCTCTATTGTTAAAAACTTAAATTTCAAAGAGTGATTATTTCAACCGGACCAAACAGTCCGCTTGCAATCCTTTCCATGCAGAAAAGATTTTGCGGAGTATTGATGATCCGGATTTCAAGTTCCAGTGTCTTTTCTTTACTGAACTTGGAAAGGTCAAAATTCCACGGCGGCAGAACTCGTCTCCCCAAAGACTGCCCGTTGACAAAAACCTCTGTGGCGTTGGACAAGTTGCCGAGAGATAAAAGCAACTTTCTGCCACTGCCGCTTTCCGGAAGGACGATTGTCTTACGATATGCGGCCTCCCCCGCATAAAACGGATAGCCCAGTTCACACCAGTCGCCGGCTGGTCGCAATTTCTCTGGATGCCCGATGACAAAGCCGTCACCTTCTGGAAACAGTTGAAATGCCCCGACGATAAACGGGGTATGACATTTCCGGTCTGTTTCCAGAAATTCGGATGTGTATTCGATGGAAATCTCGTTTTCCCCTTTCTGAACCAGTGCGGCGATGTCGGTTTCAAACATGAAGTAATCCATATAGGATCCGGGGCGGATATTATCGGCCAAGCGCCCGTTTACACGGCATTTAAAGCGAAAAGAATATTCATTGCACAGCAGCTCCGACTTTGTCATCTCCCTGTCAAAAATGACTTTAATATTTTCGGGAATATCACGGATCTGAAAACGGAAGACATGGATTTGTCGCATGTCGCAGTTTTTTACTTCTCCGTTGCGCAGAGGCAGAACGTTGTCCTTGAAGGGGATGAATTCCCAATCTCCGTCGACAGGTAATTTTGTTCCGCCTTTGAAATCCGTTTTCGTAAATTCTTCGGTGGCGGACAATGTGTCTCCAGAAACCAGGATATGTGTTTCCCCGGGAGAAAAATCGCAGGTGAATTCATGTTTTTCATCGCCCGCATTTACGATCCTCTTGAGAGAATTCGAGTGCAGATCGAGAAGAAAAGGCTCCTGGTCGCTTTCAATCCTCACATGAATACCGTCAACCGTACGGTCTGTCGCATTATGCAGCATGAAGAAACAATGGTTCCATTTCTTCCATACTCTGGAGACAATATCGCATGAGCCCGGAGATATCGTCACCTGTTGCGGCACACAGTTACGGATGAAGAAGATTGCCTCTGCAAGCGGGGCGTTGTCTTCCGCTCCGAATTCAAGATGCAAATCCCCGGGCAGATCATTTCCAGGCAACTTTGAAAAAGATTTATCACTCCTGCTGCAGACGCTTTCAACGCGGGAGTTGACGGTGATGATTCTACCGCCGTTTTCACGGAAGTTCTTGAGAAGTGTCACGCTCTCTTTTTCCAGTACTTTACAACAGGGGAGAATGACTACAGACAGTTCACGAACTGTCCCGTTCCCGGCTTTCAACACCAGATGGTTTCCCTGAATCTCCGCCTGCTGCAGGAAAAGCTCATCAATAATGTCAAATTCGATGTTGTTTTTGACAAGATGATTGACAGTCGTCCGGAAGGTGAAATCGGTCAAATCGCACTCTGATCCGCGATCCGACGCGGGAATCGGGCAGTCAGGATCAAATTCCGCTCCAAGCTCGATATAACTCCTCAAAGTTGTCGCAGGATGCAGCAACGCCAGCGCGCCGGTTCTGTCGGAATAGGCCATCAGGAAACTTATTTTCGATATCCAGTCAGTCCATTCACGGTAATAATTCCACATCGGATTATGATAGTGATCCGGGATACATTCCCATTTCCGTGTCCCGGCAATAGAATAGTAGAGACCGTGCGGGACAAAGATATCGATGCCTTGCGCGGCAAGGAAACCGGTGACCCTCTTCATCTCTCCAAGATCCAGCTTCCACCCTCCCATAAGCCCCAGGCATTCGCACATGACCCGTGAGCCGTTGCTGTAATAGGCGGCATCAGCCGTTCCCCGCATCGAGGCGCAAATCTGATGTTTGTTTTCAAACAGATCCTCTCCAATCTTGCGCCCAAGCATATCAACACAGGCCAGTGTCTGTCCGCGCTTAAGGTCGTAGCGGTCGCCTATCTGGCGAATATGTTCGGCACTGCCATCCTCTATGCAGTAGTGTCCTGTTGAGACAATTTTATTCCGCTTGCAAATATCACGGATCGGATGGACAAATGTCCGGAGGTATTCATCACCGAGGAATTGCCAGAAAAGAAGCCGGTCCCGTTGAAATTTCGCCGTCCGGCAAAAAACACCTGGAAGTACGCTTTCAAGTTCAAGTCCGGTTTCCTGTTCAAACCGCTCCGGCAGCTTCGGAGTCCAGGCGACGCTGCGCCTGATACGGCCGAAATTGAAACAGGAGTTGTCCGTGAAAATCCCCTTGATGGTTCCGCCCATTTTCCCCTTGAACTTTTCAACATACCAGCCATAGGTCATTTCTATGAATTCATTCGTCACCACAGGATCGAGGTAATCCGGATAAAATGGAAAGTACTGGCTGGGAATCGGCCATTCACGCACCGCATGAAGAAGCAGAACGGTCAGAGGCCGCTTTGAATTATTCTTCCAGTAGAATTCTACAGCGTCGGGAGAATGGTCTAGCTTCTGAACTTCGCCGTCTGCCGGAAATGCCAATGCAAATTTTACGCATACACCTTCAGGGACGGCAAATTTAAAACTCCGGCCTGCCGCAATGATTTCCTCATGCAGAACCGCAAGACTCATCATGGTGTTTTCCGGATATCTCCTGAAAATTGCGTTCCCTGCCGAACCTGAAGGATAGTGGTTCTCATCATAAAGCCAGACCGACATTCCATTTTTTTCCGCTTCGTCAATGCTCCATCCAAGCCCGTCCTCCCATTCTTTCTCAAGATATTCTGAACGGAGTCCGTCACGACCGTGAAACATGATGCCGCCAAACCCCTTTTCAAACATCTCGCCAATCTGCCACCGCAACACATCTTCCCGCAAATAATGGTTCATAAACCAGAATGGAACCGGGCGATATTCATTGCCGACATTTGACAGTTTACTTGAAAAATCATTTTCTGTATACATCTAGCCCCATAATTTCTTGGTTGTTCAATCTCATTGCTTAGCGTTATAATCCGTCCGGCGGTTCGTATCCGGGCGACATCCACCGCGATCCTATCTGCCAGGTAGGCGCCAGTGACGGGACCGGGGGACATCCATAACCCTGCGCATGCCCGTCAAGAAACGCGATATTCGCTTTCTTTCCAGGGTGACGGATACTGAGATCTCCGGTTGCGTTATACTCACGGGGGCAAAAACGGGTAGTTGATGTAATATTATCCTGGACTCCGTCAGCCACAAACACTTTTCCTTCCGGTCTCTTGAATGCAAAAAGCTTATACACTCCCTGTCTATAGCCGGCACCTATGCCGAGTTCAACATTTCTTGCAAATGAAGGATAGTAGCCGTTGGCATCACTTCCGCCAGGCAGCACCGGACAGGTAAAAACATTTCCTGGTTTAACTCTTGGACTGGCTATTCCGCTGTAGCCTGAATATCCTAAATAAACAGCCAGATTTTCCTCCCAGCAATATGTGTAGGAATGCGGCACTAAATAACCATTATAATCCGACTGGTACATGTCATGGGCAGCGCCCATGTTTTTCAGATTATTTATGCAGCCAATGGATTTGGCGGTATCCTTGGCATTCTTCAGCGCCGGCAACAGCATTCCCGCGAGAATTGCGATGATCGCAATCACGACGAGGAGCTCAATGAGTGTGAACTTCCTTCTCATGGTTCCTTCTCCTTATTTATTTTTTTTCACCAGTACGCACGGATTGTCGCTTAAACCGTAACTTTTCAACTGCCAATATCCGAGATAATTTGATCGTTCCGGCCCAAATGAGCTCGGGCCGACATACGGGGTCGCCGATTTACTGTGGAGCGGACCGTGCGAATTATGGCGACTACCGAAAATCCTGATGATTATTTCCCTCAATCCTTCCGGCAATGCCACTTCATACGGTTCCTGCAGCAGTGTCCCCAGAACACGGCCATCCGCCAGCACCTGCGCCAGTGTGCCGCGGAATCCAGGAATTTGCAGGAAACTCCCAGCCCCGACATTCAATTGTCGCCGGTATTCCACCGCACCTGAATAAAACGGCAGCCCCTGCGGAACCCAGTTCCCAACCGCCAAACTGCGAATAGGCGCAGTAACAATAATTTCCTTTCCGTTGAGCCGAACGCCGAAATCACCCAGCAAATACCAGATCTCCAGCGATACCGTTTCACTGACAAAAGCGCTTATTTCAATCTCGTTGACCCCGGTCTTAAGATATTCCGGAGGGATGGCAAAGAAAGTCAGCGACTCGTCCACCCATTGAAATTCCGTTGTCTTCAGTTCATGTCCATTGGCTTTAATCACGCCTCCATGATATTCGCCGCCGAGAATTATACCACGTTCCGGAACATGTTCAAAGTTTGTCCTGTAGGCCATGCCAACATGCTGCCGGATCGGATTTTCCGGCAAACTCCATGGCTGGGCGCTCAGGCTATGCCGTCTTGGCAAACCGCCCCGCTCCCGAGCCAGTTGGTCAACCTGCCGCACGTCCATTCCCGAATGCCAGGCATCACCGCCAATCATATATTCAGGACTGTCAAGAACCACCACATTCGGTTCATTCAAGCCGATCTGCCAGTCCCCCGTCAAAGGTTCAGTCTTCACCGTAACCTGATTTTCATGCTGCGGCAACTCCACTCCTGCAATAAACGGGAAGAAGTAAAGGCGACTGCTCCGCGGCGGCAACGAAGTGCGAATTATTCCGCCGTCAATCAGTTCTGGACGAAAACGTTTTCCGGTCATCGCATCCCATTCTTCCGGTGTCGCAGTACCGGCTTGCAACCTAATCAGAACTTCTGGACAGGCGGTGCGTCTTTCTTCCAGCAGCGGACCAATCACCGGAGAAACGTCCGCCTGCTGTTCCAGCGAATATCCGGTATTGCAGACAAACAGATAATATCCGTCGTCATGATGGCGCAACAGGTGCAGCACACCCGGAAGTTCACTTCCAGCGGCATCGGCAACCGACACCCGTCGGCAAAATTCCACGTATTGCACCACTGCATCAATCCGGCAGGAGACACACTTGGCAATAAATTCCGTCAGAGCTTCCGCTTTCTCTCCCTCCAGCATGCGGGGCGGAGTTCCGGCAAAAATCACCCGCCCGCCGGCTTTTTGAAATTCAAGCAGCAACGCCAGCGTTGAGCGCCTGACGGTCAGGCACGACGGGACGATAACGGCACGATATGTAGCCTTGCCGACAGTCAGACATGCTCCGCTTTCACTTACAAGCACACTGCTCATCAACGCCATCAGCCCCTCGTCACCGTAATCGAAATCAAGATGCGCATTCAACAGGCGGTTCTGCAATTCCCGGCGATCATCGTCGAGAAAATTTTTCTCCGCCGAACACGTCCAACCGGATTCAATCAGCAGCCACATGCTTTCCACCGGGTTGATCACCAGAATATCACGCACTTCCCCGCCTTCGGAAGTAACGGCATGCAGGCGGGCAAAGTAATCTTCAACGCTGCGGTATTCGGTCCACCATGACGACTGATGTCCGATTGATGCGGGAAAATCACGCTTGCCCTCCCCTCCCATGTCGTACCAGTACAGATGCAGGCAGTGCTGGTTGATGCCGAGCGCAAATTGGATGTCGCCGACAGCCTTGTGTCCGGCAAGCGGAAAATCCCAGCCGGTACAGCCATAGGTTTCCGACAAACGCCAGCGGCGTCCCAGCTGCCTTGCCGCCGAGGACGCCTGCTTAATGGTGGCGTATAGTCCCCGGTACTCGGTCAAATGGTCAATTCCGGGGATGTGCTGATACGCGTATGAACGCATGGAACTTCCATGCATGCCGGCCTGTGTCCAAAGCTGATCTTCGCCATTCATGTGCCCGGTAAATTTCAATTTATGCAAATCACACCATTCATAAATCTGGCGCATGAAATTTTCCATGAAAAGCTCTGTCAGCAAGGCATGGAAATGGTAGCGCACCCGGCAATGCCGTCCTGTCTTGTCATCATAAAAGAGCAGATGCAGCTCCGGCAGCAAATCATAACCGTAACGCGCCTTGAACAGTTCCGGCATACGCTTCGTCCACGGCAGACAGCGTTGATATTCGTCCAGGCAGCTCCAGCCATAATATGGTTCATCGGTGAAAATTCCCGGAATCACGCCGCCAAAGTCATCCTGACAACGTTTCCGATAGGCTTCATGTGTAGTTTGAATGAAGCATTTGACTGCGTCTGGGTTGAACACATCAAGATAAGTCTGATTGTTGTACCAGTTGCTCGGCTGTGCAGCTTCAACCCGGAACTGATAATATCCGGTTTCGGCGGGAAAACTGGCGATGGCATCTGTCGCCGGGGTATCAACAATACTTGCTTTCAGACAGCTGGCCCGGAACTCACTGTTCCCGGTCACCAGTCCGCCGGCGGCGCCGGAAGGCCAGCGGTCTTCGTCGTATAACCATGCTTCCAAATGCAGCTCCCTCGCCTTTTCAACGGATGCGCTCACGCATTCAAACCATTCATCCGAAAGGTATTTGGTGGACAACCCGGTTCTGGCGTGAATGAAAAATCCGCCAAGCCCCATTTGCGCCATGTTCCCGATCTGGCGGCATAGCCGATCAGTTTCCAGTTTGCCGTTCCACGCCCAAAAGACTTTTGAGCGGTAATCAGATCCCGGATTAGACCATTCTGACATTTTTTTCATAATGATAGTTTGAACTTTGGCAAATAGTTTGAATTTTAATAATCTACCTGTTATTATACGGCATTTGAGCTAAAACATCTATAATTATAATCTCGAATAATATAACAATCGTATCAATATGCTTAAAATCAATGAAAATTACGGGATGGTGTTGCGTTCATACGCTTTTAAAGATCAGGATTTCCCGGTGGCGGTACAAAAAATACAAAATGCCCGTCCTATAGCTCCGCACATCCATGAGAATTTCGATGAGATCGTGCTGGTAACCGACGGTGTCTGCCGGCATAAAATAGAAGGTCAATGCTATGATATCGGCAGCGGAGACATTTTCGTAATCTCAGGAACAAAAATTCATTCCTATGAGGCATCGGAGCATTTTACCTATTACAACATCCTGGTTGACTTTAAAAAGCTTAACCTGCCGCTTCTGGACTTGCCGACAAATACAGGCTATCAGGTACTTTTCATGATAGACCGCCATTCGAGAGACCGTGAACGCTTCAAGCAGAGATTCCGGCTGAATTTCGAACAACTCAACCAGTGCGGCGAGCATCTTGAAAGACTCCGGGCGGTTCTTGACAGGAAAAACCCGGGCTATCAATTCGTCGCATCGGGAATGCTGATGCAATTCATCGGTTTCATCTGCCAGTGCTATACCGCCGACAATACCGCTTCATCAAATAACAGCACACCGCACCTGCTTGGAAAGCTCGCCGGAGAAATGGAACGGTATCCCACCCACAGATTCACGATTGAAGAAATGTGCGCCCGCACCAACATGTCACGCGCCGTATTTTTCCGCGAATTCAAAAAGTATTATCACGCAGCACCCCTGGATTATCTGCTGCACCTCCGGGTCCAGCGCGCCTCCGGACTGCTGTCCAATACAGCCATGCGCATCGGTGAAATCGCCTTGGAGTGCGGTTTTTCAGACAACAGTTATTTCACGCTGCAATTCCGCCGCCATGCCGGACTTGCGCCAAAACAATTTCGCCGCCGTTTCCAGATAAAAAAAATTGACGGAAAGAAACAACCCTGAAACAGGGTGTGAATGTTCTCGCGATAAAGACTGGTTTATCCGGAGTTCAGACGCTATATTACCCCCTTGGAAATCAAAATCAGAATATCAAAATCCGGGACACTGAAAACATGAAACCATCCAGATTGGGAATAGCGCTGATTGTATCCGGACCCAGCGGCGCGGGGAAGTCAACTGTCTGCAACCTGCTTCGTGAAAGACATCCGGAGCTGAAGTTCTCGGTCTCATGCACCACGCGCGAACCCCGCAAAGGGGAGATTGACGGGAAAGACTACCATTTCATCGGGAAAAAGGAATTTCAGCGCAGGGTCGAAAACAATGAGTTCCTTGAACACGCCAATGTCCATGGAAATCTTTACGGGACTTTGAGGAGTGAAATCATAGAACGCGTCACTGCCGGACAGGATGTCCTTCTCGACATAGACGTCCAGGGCGCCCTCCAGATCAGGGAATCGTCGAAGAAATATTCACTTCTCGAAAAATGTTCGGAATGTGTTTTCCTCGGGCCTCCCAGTTTCGAGGAACTTGAAAGACGGCTGCGCTCAAGAGACACGGAAAAAGAGGAATCAATCCGCAAACGGCTTGATGACGCAAAATCCGAACTCGACCATTGGAAAGACTATGACTACCTGATTGTCAACAGAGATCTTGAACAGGCCGTGAAAGACATGGACAATCTCATTGAAATGCTTCACAAAAGCACGAAACGGCTCGAAGATTCGGGATTTTATCATTGAAATCAAAATTACTGTCAGTTAGAACAAAACTACTAAGGGGGAGCTCATGAAGGAGACAGTTGTCCTTGGCGTAACCGGCTCGATTGCGGCATACAAGGCGGCCGACCTCACAAGCCAGCTTGTCAAAAAAGAAACGGATGTGGTTGTCATAATGACAGCCTCGGCCCAGAAACTTGTTTGCCCCCAGACTTTTCTGACACTCTCACGCAATCCTGTGATCACGGATTTATGGACAATGCCGGATTGGCAGCCCGGGCACATCGAACTTTCCGACCGCGCAAAACTTCTGGTGATAGCACCCTGCACCGCTGATTTTATCGGAAAACTCGCAAACGGAATAGCTGACGACGCCCTTTCCACCTATGCCCTTTCACATACGGGGAAAATCCTTGTCGCACCCGCCATGAACCCGAAAATGTGGAAACATCCCGCAGTCCGGAGCAACTGCAAAATTCTCAAAGAACGCGGAGTTGTCTTCTGCGGCCCGACAAGCGGAAGGGTCGCCTGCGGAGATGATGGCGAAGGCAGAATGGAAGAAGTCCCTGCGATCCTCGCAAAGATCCTGGAAGAACTAAAATAGGATTTCAACCACAGAACACATAGAGATTACACAGAGTCCTTATATATATCTTCTGCGTGTTCCGTGTGTTCTGTGGTTAAATGAGCCAATTTCAAAATTGGCGAAGGTAGGGCGCGTTCTCCGTAACGCGCCGCCTCAAAACGGACGGCTCGGAGAGCCATCCCTACCTTGGATTCGGCAATTTTGAAATTACCTCAAA
>Ga0172379_10003178_pt1 | contig 26822 bp, 29 predicted proteins | sample GrowelOW334metaG_FD_119756 | JGI IMG/M metagenome (GOLD analysis project Ga0172379, IMG submission 119756) | Groundwater microbial communities from an aquifer near a municipal landfill in Southern Ontario, Canada - Groundwater well OW334 metaG | ecosystem: Environmental > Aquatic > Deep...
GGAAAAATTTACTCCACTCCTCCAACTAAAGAGATAACCAAAATAATGTTGGATGATACAGGGGGTATTTTAGAAAAAGACACAGAGCATAATTTAGATAAAATTTATTCTCTCCAAAACATAGATAAGGCAATAGAATTATGGGAAGTTTTTCCTTATCATAAGCAAGTTAATATAACTGATAATTTAAGTTTTATTTTTAGAGATACTGGGCATATCTTGGGATCAATGATGATTGAGTTTACTTATAACGGCAAAAAAATAGTATTTACGGGTGATTTGGGTAATTCTCCTTCACCAATATTACCAAATACAGAAGATTTAAAAGATATAGACTATCTAATCATGGAGAGTGTTTATGGGGACAGAAATCATGAAACCAGAAATGAAAGAAGAGAAAGGTTGGAAGAGGTTATCGAAGATAATGTTAAAAGAAAAGGAGTTTTAATGATTCCAACATTTTCACTTGAGCGAAGCCAAGAACTTTTGTTTGAAATAAATAGTTTAATGGAAAATAACAGGATTCCCCTTGTCTCATTTTATTTTGATTCACCTCTTGCCATTAGGTTAACAGAAGTTTATCAAAGGTATAAAGATTATTTTAATGAAACAGCTAAAAAATTAATTGAATCTGGTGACGATATTTTTAAATTCTCAGGATTGAAAAGTACTCTTCAATCTGATCAATCAAAATTAATTTTAAGTGCACCAAAACCAAAAATCATTATTGCTGGATCAGGAATGTCGTCAGGTGGAAGAATTACTCATCATGAAAAAAATTATTTACCAGACCCAAACAATATTTTACTTTTGACTGGGTATCAATCATTTGGAACTCTTGGCAGAAAAATATTAGATGGAGCAAAAAAAGTTTATATATATGGTGAAGAAGTTCCTGTGAGAGCAAAAATTGTTGTCATTGATGGTTATTCTGGTCATAAAGATTCTGATGGCTTAGTAAATTTTGTTCAAAATATAGCAAATTCAGTCAAAAAAGTTTTTGTTGTTATGGGTGAACCAAGATCATCATTATTTTTAGCTCAAAAATTAAAAGATGGTTTAGGAATAGATGCTTATCCTCCAGAAGCTGGGGAAGTAGTAGAATTGGAGTGTTAATTTTTTAAAATATAATATAATATAATTTAAATATGATTAAGGAAAATGAAAATGATTACATAGATTTTAATAAACATGAACATAAAAAGTTCAAACTTTGTGTTTCTGGTGCTGCTGATACTGGACATTGTGGGGTAGGGGCACTCGATAAAGCAAAAGAATTAGGAAGAGAAATTGCGCGACAAGGTGGAATAATAGTCACAGGTGCAACTACTGGGTTTCCTTTTTGGTCAGCTATGGGTGCAAAAGAAGCGGGTGGTTTTTCTATTGGATTTTCTCCGGCTGCAAACGAAAAAGAACATGTAGAAATTTACAGACTTCCAATAGATTATATGGATGTAATAGTTTACACCGGTTTTGGTTATCCAGGTAGAGATTTGCTTTTAACTAGATCAGCTGACGCTATATTTATAGGTTGTGGAAGAGTTGGTACAATACATGAATTTACAATTGCTTTTGAAGAAAATATTCCCATAGGAATATTGGAAGGAGAATGGGCAACAGATGAGATTATAAAAAATATAATTGAAAAAGGCAATCGTCCAAATAATAAAATAATCTATGATCCAGACCCTAAAAATTTAGTTAGTAGAATAATAGAATTAGTTAAAAAGGATAAAATAGAGGAATTTAAATTAGTTAAAACAGATGTTAAATTAGGACAATAAAAAAATCCCCCAGATGGGGGATTTTTTTTAAAGACTTTTTATTATTTTTTCAAATATTTCTGGATTTTTTTCTGCGATTTCTGCGAGGATTTTTCTATCTAGATTTATTGATTTCTTTTTTAGTTTGTCTATAAATTTACTGTAAGACATATCATATTTTCTAACAGCTGCATTGATCTTTACTTGCCACAATCTTCTTTTATCTGCCTTTTTATCTTTTCTATGGGCAAAAGAATATTTTCCGGCGTGAACTAAGGCTTCTTTAGCTTGAGCAACTTTTGTGCTTCTTCCAAATCTAAAACCTTTTGTTTGTTTTAGGATATTTCTTTTCTTCTTTGCTTTAATTGTTCCTCTTTTTACTCTTGTCATATTGTTTAATTAAAAGGCAAAAACTTAGCTTTGTCTTTATTACTAATTTTAAAATTGGATGTTTTTCTTCCTGCTAATTGGCTTGTTCTTGATTGTTTTGCATTAAAATGATTAAAACCAGGCTTTCTAGCTAAAATCTTTCCATTTTTTGTTATTTTTAATCTTTTTGTAAGTGATTTTTTTGTCTTCATATTTTTTATTTACTCTTCTCTATTGTAATTATTATACCTTTAGGGTTCTTTTTATAAGGTTCAGCTATTTTATAATCTTCTGTAATCAAATGCAATATACGATCTAATCTTTCTTTTAAGAAAGCTTCATTCATATATTTTGCTCTTCCTGCAAGAAATAATTCAATCTTTATTCTATGTCCTTCTTTTAGCCATTTTGATGCAGTCTTTGCTTTTAATAGAAGATCATGTTCTCCTGTTGCTATCTTAACTTGAACAGACTTTGTTTCAGTTGTGTGAGAATTAGCTTTTGCTTTTTTCTGTTTTTTATTTTCTTCGTACTGATATTTTCCATAATCCATTATCTTCACAATAGGAGGATTGGCATTTGGAGAAATTTCTATTAAATCAAGATTCTTTCTTTTAGCAATTTCAAGAGCCTCACTGAATTTTAGAACTCCAAGATTAGTGCCTTCATCATCTATAACCCTTATTTCTTGTGCTCTTATTTGGTTGTTTATTCTAGCTCTCAATTTTGTTTATTTAAATCTATTACTGATTTGTCTGCTTATTTTAGCCTATCACTTAAAAAAAGTCAATAAAATCAGTGTTTTTATGGTAAGCTATAAAAATATAATATGGAACAAAAAGTCTTTAATTTATATAAGAAAATAGGCGAAACCCCACTTCAAAGACTGGATCGTTTTATAAATGAAGGTGGTTTATTGGGTGAAAAACTAAGCTATGTTGGAAGACTCGACCCTATGGCTTCTGGAGTAATGATTGTGGTTTTGGGAGATGAAAATAAAAATAGAGCCAATTATCTTTCTTTTGACAAAGAATATGAATTTGAGGTTATTTTTGGCGTTAGTACTGATACACATGATTTACTGGGTAAAATTACTTCTTTTGATAATAAGAAATTAATCCAAGAAGATTTTAGTTTAGAAATTGAAAAAGAATTAAAAACATTTTTGGGTAAAATTAAACAAAAGTATCCCATCTATTCCTCCAAACCAGTTTCAGGTAAACCTCTTTTTGAATGGGCAAGAGAAGACAGGTTAGAAGAAATAGAAATTCCAGAAAAAGAAATTGAAGTTTTTAATACTTCACTTTCAAAGACTTATCAGATTTCAAGAGATGAATTGGAAAATAATATTAAAGAAAAAATAGAGTTAATTAGTGGAGATTTTAGACAAGAAGAAATTTTAAAAACTTGGGACAAATATTTAAAAGAAAACTCACAAGAGAGTTATTTAATTGCAAAAATTAAAATAAATTGTTCAAGTGGAACTTATGTCAGAAAAATAGTTGATGATTTAGGAAAGAAATTAGGAATTCCAACAACAACTTTTTCAATCTCAAGAACAAGAGTGGGGGATTATAAAATTGAAGATAGTATGAAATAAAATTAACCAAAAAAGTTAAAGACCCTCGGAAGGGTCTTTTTTTAAGAGATTTTGGTAAATGGTTTTTAGGTTAGGTTTTGACAACGGCCAGTCTAAATGGGTACCCCAGGTCTTCAGGTACTGGGATTACTTGGTGCTCATTTTTGGGGATAATAAATCTTGTTCTTTTAACTTTTTTAATGAGAACATTTTGATCTTTTACTTGTGTGCTTTCTGCTCCGCTATCCAACATGTAGTTGACTGCTGCTGCGAAGTTTTCCCCATTGTGTTTTCTTAAGCCGTTTAAAAATTCACTCTTATTATTATTGTCCATTCACTTATGTATTTTGGAAGTTCATCTGTCTAGATCATATCATTTTAAAAATAAAAGTCAAATCTTTCTTACCTGTTAATAAAAAAAGACCCTGTTGCATACAGGGTCTTTTAGGTTGGATTATATTTTTCCAATAACTTCTTGACCAGAATGATTTCTGGTTCAGAAAAATGGTTGCTCATTTTTGGAATAAATGAGTATAATTCAACTAATCTATTGAAACTATTTTCGTGCTCAATAGCTCTCAGGCTATCGTATTCCCAATTTTTCTCTGTTTTTTGCCTTTCTGGCTCAAAAAGAGGATTTTCTTCTATTGTGTAAAAACTTTTTTGTCTTAACAATAAAAGACTAAATTCCCTTTCTTGTCTCAGTCCTTCTTTCCCTTGTTCAATTTCTTCTTGTCTTATTTTTTTATATTCTTCAAGTTTATTTTCGACAAGAATAGTTAAAGCGTAATCTCCGACAACTTCAAGAGAGTCTCTTAAAATTTTAATGGCTTTATCTCCATCAAAAATATGAAAAATGATTTCTCCATAATTTTCGAGATGTTTCGGAATATTTTTTATTAGTTCAAATTTTATCTTTCGAATCTCATTTAGGAGTTGTTCTTTCGCTACTCCTTCATATTCTGGGCTCAGTAATAATTTTTGATTTTTTTCCGAATTTATTTTCCATAAAGAAATATTCTTCATGGCTATTGTTTCAGCCGTTTCGATCTTCTTTTTAAGAGTTTCCTCTAATAAAAAATAAAATAGCTCCCCATATCTTTCATGTTCAGGAGAACCAACAGGACAGTCTTTGGAAATTCCAATTAAATTTTCAAAAGATTTTGCCTCAGAAACCTTTTTTTCAAAATAGTGTCTCCACTCAAAAAAAAGATCTTTATCAAAATCATTTTGAAGATACCTACTTTTGGCTTCCTCTAAATTTTTTGTCTTGAATTTATCTATGCCTAAGATAATCTTTACTCTCAGAAGACAAATGCCTGTTCTTTGAGCAAATTTTTCAAGATCTTCAGGAGACAAGCCCCTAAAAAGACCTTGATTTTGGGCATTTATAATAATATTTCCCATAATTTTCTTTTTAAGAAACTTGTTTTTCTGGCTTTATTATGCAAAATTATGAGAAATAAGTCAATCCCCCACTTATGTATAAGTGGGGGGTTGGGGCATATAAAAACTCCAGTTTTAGCTGGAGTTTTTATATAGGTATTTTAGGACATACCCGACCTCTTGGGAGTTAAGTGTATCAAAAATAAACTGAAATTATTTAAAGATCTGTGGAAAACTAAAAGCCCCGACTTAGGTCGGGGCTTAAAAAAGATTATTTTAGTTTATAAAAACACTTGTGATAATAAAAGCGCATGTGCATATCGCCATCCCGGCTAGAATTCTCAGGACTGGGAATGTATCTTTTATGTACAAGACAAAGATCAACATTCCAATGAAGAATGGTACCCGGTTTAAAAAAGTAAGAAGGTAATAATACTCCTTCATGTTTTCTAAATGAGTTAGGGATAATGATACCCCCGAAACACAAATTAGAATCACTGATACAACCAATAAGAAATTTTTCATTGCTATAAATTTACTATTTCTGATTATGATAGTATCACAGTATAAAAAATAAGTCAAGCAGAAAGCCCCGACCTAGGTCGGGGCTTTAAAAGGAATTGCATTATTTAATGGCAGGGATCTTTTTAAGAATTGAGTCCATCCACACAAAACCTGAAGTTCCCATTAGAAAAATCATAGCACTTATATTCATTAAGATTAGAAGAAAACGGCGATCAACATCAGGAATATCGATTATTCCCCCATGAGTATTGATTACTACCACATAAATGGCTAGGCCTATAAAGCCCAACACTAATAATGATCCAATTGATAAGATTATTATTGAAACAATCTTCCCAGTGATTGCTAAGATTTTCTTAGCTTTTAAAATGAGCTCTTTCATAATATATCGAGTTAAAATTTCTAGGTATATTGTATCATATATGTTATAGAAAGTCAATAACTACATGAATAATCATAAAAAATGGGGGCATTTCTGCCCCCTAATTCATTGGCCTCCACAACAATGTGCAGTGGCTCTTAACATCCATCTTTTTAACATAGCGTCTTTTTTTTAAACTCTGGTTTTATTCTAGCATAGAAATAATTAAATTGGGTAAGCCCGCTCACAAGTAAATAAATAATTTACTTGTTCCATCTCCACTCAAAAAACAAAAACACCCTTTCAGGGTGTAATGTTTTTACGAGTGGAGATGGGCGGAATCGAACCGCCGTGCAAAGGATCCTCTTAAACGAGTCTACATGTGTAAATTGTTTACATCGCTTTTGGCGAATTTAAGCGATAAATATATTAAACAAATAAAAATATTTACCACCGATTCTCTTCGTTTTGAAAATAAACCGAGAATTATTTATTTTCTATTCCGATAATATGATGCCTCAACCTCTTTATCGGAAATCAAGAGGTAAGACACCAGCTTTGGCTTACGCGAAGGCTGGAACTAAATCTTTCATACCGAAGTATGGAGATTTTAGTTTAGCGGTTAAGTTTGCACTTATACCTTGTACGAAGTTTAACGAGTTTCCGTACATTCTCGACATGCACATTTAAGATAAAATCAATTGTCTAGGCCGATCATCCCCGCAGTTTTAATTTTATCGAAGTAAAATTAAAACTGCGGGAACGGCCGAACTACTTATTATTCATTTTTCAAAAAACGTCTTATGTTTCTGTCCGACTCTCTTTTTTTAATGGTCTCTCTTTTGTCGAATTTTTTCTTTCCTTTGGCAATAGCGATTTCTACTTTTACTTTATAACCATTATTATACATCGAAATAGGTACTAAAGTCAAGCCTTTAGAATTTTCCGTATCTCCTAATTCTCTTATTTCTTTTTTTGTTAAAAGAATTCTCCTGTTTCTATAAGGGTCATAATCAATTGGGGTATTTGCTGGTTGATAAGGAGGAATATGAGCATTAATCAAATAAGCTTCACTTCCTCTTATAATTACAAAAGCACCCTCAAGCGACCCTTGGTGATTTTTTATAGATTTAACCTCAAAGCCTAAAAGCTCAATTCCTCCTTCGAATTTTTCTAAAATTTCATAATTAAATTTCGCTTTTTTGTTTTCTATAAATGTCGCCATCATTTTAATATTAACATATTTGATGTATAATTTAGTTATGAAAAATAGAGAAACACCAGAAATTAATCAAGAGAGTACAATTTCAAATACTCTTGAAAAAGAATTTCCAAGTGCAGCTTTTAAGGAAATTGTTGAACATAATAATGAAAAATATATAAAGTCTTTTTACCCATCTAAAATTAAGGAAGGAAAAGTTGAAAAATGGGTACCACAATGGATTAAGTTAGATGACAATTTTAATACAAAAAATTTACTGGATAGCACTGAAGAACTGGAAGATTTAGGTTATAAGGAAGGAAATATCAATGATTTAAAAAGAACTCACAAAACACCAATAAGTTTTACAGATCTTGATGGTAAAAAAGTAAATTTACCAGCAAGGTGGATTATTCGTGTTGATGTTAAAAAGTATATATATGAAAATATTTGGATTCAGACTATTGTTGATGATGGTAGTGAAGAAATTCCACTCAAGATAAGATCTCTTATTGTTAAGGAATTTTTATCTGAATTAATGGGTAAAGCAATTATCTACTCAAATAAACCTGATACTAGAGGTTCTGATTTTTCGCATTATAGTATTGAAGAAAATGTTTTACCAAAGCAATATCGGGAACTAGATAGTTTTTCTAAGATATATAAATGGTTCGTGGATAATCAACCAGAAATATTTGGTAAAGATTTTGAAAATTTAATCAAAAAATCAAAAGACCAAACACAAAATACCAGAAAAGCAAATATTGAAGCATTAAATGAAAGACGTGAGAAGGCAATTAAGGTTGCTTTTAAGGAAGGTATTGACTCTAGGTCGGGGAATAAGCAATGGGAAGCTAGAGTTGGGGGTATTCTTTATATATTAGATCGGTCAAGTGCTAGAACCTATAATCCTAGTGAAGGCCCAATACCTGTTGAAAAAAATATTGACATAATTCCGAATAAGGTAGTCTTAGTATCGAGAATTTAGTTTCTATTTTATATTTTTATAAAACCAACAGTTGTCGGTTTTTTCTTTTAAAAATTTACCATTTTAGTGTATAATGGCCGTACTTATGGATTTACAGACGAAAAAACCAAAAAAACAAAAAGGAAGTAAATTTTCTATGAAAAACAAGTTTTTAACCCAAGCTCTAACTATTTTTATGGTTTTTCTTATAATTTCTGCTATTTACTCAATTCTCTTTGATAACCAAAAAACAATAAAACAAATTGCTATTTCAGACTTAGCAAAAAGTATAACAGCAGGGGAAGTCAAAAGCGTGGAGGTTAAAGGTGATAATTTAAACATAATTTTAAATGATGGAACCCCTGAAGTCGCAAAAAAAGAAGCTGAATCTTCACTTTCTCAAACACTTGCAAATTATGGTGTTACAAAAGATAAATTAGATCAAGTTGTTATAGATGTAAAAAATGACACAGGAATTGGTTATTGGCTTTTAAATATTTTACCTTTTGTTCTGCCAATTCTTTTTATTGTTATTTTCTTTTGGTTTATTTCTCGCCAAGCAAAAAGTGCTGGCATGCAAGCATTTTCTTTTGGACAAACAAAAGCAAGGATCACAGACCCAAATGATAAAAATCAAAAAGTTACTTTTAAAGATGTGGCTGGAGTAAAAGAAGCCAAAGAAGAATTGAAAGAAATTGTAGACTTCTTAAAAAATCCTAAAAAATTTATCGATATTGGTGCCCGAATTCCAAAAGGAGTAATTTTAACCGGTGCTCCCGGAACTGGAAAGACCTTGCTGGCAAGAGCTGTAGCAGGGGAAGCTTCAGTACCATTTTTCCATTTATCAGGATCTGAATTCGTGGAAATGTTTGTTGGAGTGGGGGCATCTCGTGTGAGAGATTTGTTTAAACTTGCAAAAAAAGCAGCGCCAGCAATTATTTTCATTGATGAAATTGATGCAGTTGGAAGAGTAAGGGGGACTGGTGTCGGTGGTGGAAATGACGAGAGAGAACAAACCTTAAATCAAATTTTAGTTGAAATGGATGGTTTTGAACCAAATGAAAAAGTTATTATCATGGCAGCGACAAATAGACCAGATGTTTTAGACCCAGCACTTCTTCGCCCAGGAAGATTTGATAGAAGAGTAATTCTTGATTTACCAGATAGAGCTGACAGAGAAGAAATTTTAAAAATTCACTCACTTAAAAAACCTTTTGCTGAAGATGTGAATTTAAAAGTAATTGCAGAGAGAACACCTGGATTCTCTGGTGCAGATCTTTATTCATTAATGAATGAAGGGGCAATTTTAGCAGCCCGTGAAGATAGAAAGAAAATTTTCCAATTTGATTTAATAAGAGCCATTGAAAAAGTAATGCTCGGACCTGAAAGAAAAAGTCATCTATTTTCAAAAAAAGAAAAAGAAATTACCGCTTATCATGAAGCAGGGCACGCGCTTATTTCTTCTGTACTTCCATATGCTGATCCAGTTCATAAAATTTCAATTGTGGCTCGTGGTTATGCAGGGGGTTATACTTTAAAACTTCCACTTGAAGATAAAAGATTACAATCCAAAAAAGAATTTTTAGATGATATTGCAGTTTCGCTTGGTGGTTATGTTGCAGAAGAAATGATTTTTGGAGATATAACAACTGGACCATCAAATGATTTACAAGTAGCGTCAGCACTTGCAAGATCAATGGTCACAAAATGGGGAATGTCAGATTTGATTGGGCCAATCGCACTTGAAGAATCTGGAAGCAGAATGTTTTTTGGTAGAGAAATTCAAGACAATGAAATATCACAAGAAGTGATGGCAAAGATTGATTCTGAAGTTTCAAAAATAATCAACGAAGCTTTTGAGAAAGCTAGACAAATTTTAACTGGCAACAGAAAAGCACTTGATGATATTGCGCAAAAATTAATGGAAGTAGAAACCATAGAACAAGAAGAATATGAAAAAATAATTATAGCTAATGGAATATTACCGAAGAAAAAGGAGGATATAGAACATCAGAAATAAAAAATCCCCAATAGGGGATTTTTTATTTGGTGCGTGTGCCAGGACTCGAACCTGGGACCAGTCGTGTATAAGACGACGGCTCTACCAACTGAGCTACACACGCATATGTTCCTAACAATATATCATCTAAAAGGCTTTTGGTAAACTAATTTATTTTTGTTTACTCAAAATGAATATCAGATTTTCGCTCCCCGATAATTTGCTTTAATTTTGGGTATTTTTTAAGGTCAAAATCTTTTTTGATTAATTCAGTTGCTTCAAGACGGGCGGCTTCAACCATTTTTAAATTTTTTATTGCTTCCATTCCTAGATCAGAAATACCCCATTGTTTTTTACCAGATAATTCTCCGGCACCACGCAGACTTAAATCAAGTTCAGAAAGTTCAAAACCATTTTTAGCAGTTTTTAAAGCCTTTAATCTGTCTAATGATCTTTGAGTTTTTGTATCAGCGAAAACATAACAATATGCTTGGTGTTCACTTCTTATTACACGACCACGCAATTGGTGAAGTTGAGCTAATCCAAATCTTTCAGCTCCTTCAATAATTATAATTGTGGCATTAGGAACATTTACTCCGACTTCAACCACTGATGTAGCGCATAAAATATCAATATTTCCTTCTGAGAAATCTTTCATCACTTCTTCTTTTTTATCTTTACTCATTTTGCTGTGCAGGATTCCAATTTCTTCTTTCTGGAAAATTTCTTTTTTAAGCCTTTTGGCTTCGGCAGTTACAGATTTTACATTGAGAGCTAATTCTTTTTCAGGATCAGGTTCATCAATACGCGGGCATATCACATACAATTGTCTTCCTTTTTTTAATTCCAATTTTATTTCATCATAAGTTTGTTCTCTCTTTTCTGGGGTAATAATTTCTGTGATAATTTGTTTTCTCCCGTGTGGCATTTCATCAAGTAAGGTTAAATCTAAGTCTCCATAAACTGTAAGTGCGAGTGTTCGAGGAATAGGAGTGGCTGTCATAGATAATAAGTGTGGAGCAATACCGTCTTTCCTTATTAATTTTGATCTTTGCTCCGTTCCAAATCTATGTTGCTCATCAATAATAGCTAAAGCTAGATTTTTAAATTTAACAGATTTTTGAATAAGAGTGTGTGTACCAATTAAAATCGGAATTTCTCCATTTTCAACCCATTTTAAAAGTTGAGGACGTGAAATTGTAGTCCATCCATCTGGAGAAACTTTTGAGGGAAATTTTTTACAAGTGCTCCCAGTAAGAAGTCCAATATTTATATTTAAATGTTTAAAGTTTTGAATAAAAGATTCAAAATGTTGACTAGCTAAAATTTCAGTCGGTGCCATGTAGGCGACTTGAAGATTTCCAAAAGTTTGCCTCTCGGCTAAATCAGCCGAAGGCTGATCGCCCGAACTTTTGCTTGGCAAAAGTTTTAGGGGTCTATTTTTTATAATGGCGTAAGAAATTGTGGCAGCGACAGCTGTTTTTCCTGATCCAACATCACCCTCTAATAGTCTTGCCATTGGGTGAGTCTTTACTAAATCTTCATTTATTTGTTCTATGGCCTTGTTCTGTGAAGCAGTTGGTTTAAATGGAAACCTAGAAACAAATTCATCTATGTCTTTTTTATCAACCTCTATTTTAAATGATTTATTTTTTTTGTATTCAGCCTTCATCCTTTGCCTTTCTAATTGAATAAAAAATACTTCTTCAAAAGCAAATCTTTTTCTGGCAGATAGTGCGTCGTTTTCGTTTTTTGGGATATGAACCCAAGTGAGAGCTGATTTTAGTGATGGTAAATTATATTTTTTGATTATTTCTTCATGGATATAATCATCTAAGTCTTGCAAAATTCCACTTTTAAAAATTTTTTCAATTGCGTGGTATAACCATTTTGAAGTTAAGCCCCTAGTTTCGGCATAAATTGGATATCTAAAATTATTTTCCTTTTTTTCTTTTTCAAAAAGTGTTTTGCGTGAATCGATTGGAATATCAATTGTTTTTTCCATTTCTGGATTGGCCAAGTAAACTCCATTTTTCCCGCTTGTTACTCGGCCAGTTAATTTTACATTTTGCCCAACATGAACCATTTTTGCCATATAAGCTTGGTTAAACCAAGTGATTTTTATTTTTCCACTCAAGTCTTCAATCTCAGCTTCACCCACCCCAATTTTACTTCGGAATCCTTTTTTAGTTTTTGCTTTTATTATTTTTCCGTAAATTGTTGAAGTTTCGCCAGGAATTAAATCTTTTATTAATTTTATTTCACTTAAGTCGCTGTATCTGGAAGGGAAGTAATAAAGAATGTCCCGAACTGTTTCAAGTTTTAGTTTTTTGAGTCCGCGTTTAACTTCTTCGGTTAATCTAAACTCATCTTTAATTAAGGAATTCAAATCCATTTAAACATTTTAACATTTTTTACTAAACTGGGTGCTGTTTGACAAAATTTCAATAAAATGTAGTATATGATCAGAAATTGTTAATTAAAAAATGAGATAAAATGGATGAAAGTGCAATAGAAGTTCATAAAAATAGTAAAAGAAGAAGGTCTGTAGTATTAACTAACCTTATTGTAAATGAAGATAATCTTGAAAAAGAATTTTTAAAGATTAGAAAAGGGATAATATTTCAAGTGTCCTATGTAACTCCAGATGTAAAAATTAAGTCTACTTTTTTGGCGGTTAAAAAAATCAGGAATAAACAACAATGGGAGGTTATTGTGTTGAATAAAAAATTCCTACTTTTTATACTGAAAACTCCTATGATTTCTATTCCTTTTACTAAAAAAGTTACTTTATCTCTTGATAATGTAAAAAGAACAAGATTGCCAACAATAGAAATTATTTGCTGAGATAGTACATTCATATTTTTAAATTGCCATTCTGGGGTATCCCAGAATGGCAATTTTTGTTTTTTACTTTTTTAATTTAAAAACTTTATGAACTTTCTACTCATTTACCCAAGTAATCCTTTTATTCTTTCTGAGAGTTCGTCCAAGGTAAAATTTGATTTAATCATAAATGCATTAATACCTAAATCTTGAGCTCTTTTAATATCAGTATCTTCTGAAAGATTAGAGAATACTATAACGGGAATAGCTTTAAATTTTGGGTCTTGTCTGATTTTTGTCAAAATTTCGAAACCGTCAATTTTTGGAAGTAAAAGATCAAGAAGTATCATATCAGGAATTCCTTTTTCTAAAACAGCAAAAGCATCATCAGAATCTGAAGCGATCATTACATCATAACTTTCACTTTTTAATTTCCTTGATACTAGTCCCTGTAAAAAAGTATCATCTTCTATTATCAAAACTTTTTTCATATTCTATATTGTATTATTATGTGTATTTATTGTAAAGTTTCTAAGACTTTTCTGTGGATAAAAGAAGGGTAAAATAGAAAGTTGAGCCAATTCCAAGCTTACTTTCAACCCAAATTTCTCCATCATGTTTTTCAATTATATTTTTACAAGCAAATAAACCAAGCCCTGAGCCATTTATCTGGTCATTATCATTCCTAACCCTAAAAAATTTTCCAAATAGATTTTTAATATATTCTTCTTTAATACCAATACCAGTATCTTTGATAGAAACTTGAACATAGCCACTATCTTTTTTTATAGTTATAAAAACCCTATCTCCTTCCTCGCTATACTTAAGAGCATTTTCTATTAAATTTTGCAGAACAGATCTAATCTTTTCTCTGTCAGCATGAACCAAAGGAAATGTTTCCTCATCTGGTTTTAAAAAGATAACATCAATATTTTTTTTATAAGCCTCACCTTTAAAGTCAAAAAGTGTATCGTCTATTAAATCAACGATATCTAAACTTTCAAAATCATACTCTATTTGCTTAGGTTCTTCTTTATTAGAATCCAACATTTCGTTTACGAGTTTAATCATTCTTTCATTACTCTCATATGTCTTTTCCATAAAACTTTCTTGTTCTTTATTTAATTCACCCAAATCTTTATCTATAAACATTTTAAGAATCCACTTCATCGCAGAAAGAGAAGTTCTAAGTTGATGTGCATTTATAGAAATTAAATCAGTTTTAAATGAATTAAGTCTCTTTAATTTATCATTTTCTATTCTTAATTTTTCCAGGGGGTTTTTTTCGTCCATTGTTCTTTTATTATACCGTACTCCCTTTTGAACATCTAGTGTTTATTGTTGCTCTGATGGTTGTTTTTTGTTATGCTTTAGGAAATCTATGCAAGAAAATCAACCGATTGAACAGCAAAATTTACCAGATAATAAAAATTTCTTTTCTAAAAAAAGGTTATTAGTACTCTCCCTTTTTGCTGTAATTGTTTTGTTAGCATTTTCGTTTTTTAAATTCACAAATCTTGGTAAAGAGTTGATATCTCTTTGGGATGCTAAAAAAAGTTTATTTCCTCTAATTACCATATCTTCTTTAATAGATAGTATTAATCCGTGTGCTTTTTCAGTATTACTCATCACTATTGCTTTCCTTTTTAGTTCAGGTAAAACGAGAAAAGATATTTTTAAAACCGGTTTCTCGTATATTTTTGGAATTTTTTTAATCTATATTTTGATTGGTTTAGGAATTTTACAGGTTTTGATTCTTTTCGGGACTCCACATGTGATGGCAAAAGTAGGGGCTTCAATTGTAATCCTTTTTGGCTTACTTGATATCATAGATGAATTTTATCCAAAATTTCCAATTAAATTAAAGATCCCCAAAATGGCTCATTTAAAAATTGCTAAATTAATGCAAAAAGGGTCACTTATTGCGGCTTTTTTACTTGGGGTAGTAGTCGGACTTTTTGAGTTTCCTTGTACTGGGGGTCCATACTTAACAGTTCTTGGACTTTTGCATGATCATGCAACTTTTTGGCCTGGATTTTTTTACTTGATTTATTATAATGTAATTTTCATTCTACCTTTAGTAATCGTTTTATTTATTGGAAGCGACAAGAACGTTTTACATAAATTAGAAGAATTAAAAAGTACTAAAACAAGGCAAATGAGATTCTTTAGTGGATTGGCGATGATTTTACTTGGGGTAATTATATTTTTGCTATAATTTTGGTAAATTAGATGAAGTAGTATAATATTTAAAATATGTTAAATGAAGATAAATTTCAAAAATTAATAGAAAAAATTCAAGATGAAAAAAAGAGTAATAAACTTGATCTTTCAACAGAAGAGGATTTAAGCATAGCTATTATGAATCTTGTAAGTTTGGAAGAACATTTTTTCTTTACAGCTACAAAAACCGAAAAGCCAGAATATTTTGATTTGATGAACGAAATTAGAGAAATGCGTAAAGAATTATTAGGAAAAATGATAGAAAAGACAGAGGGAGAAACATGGTGTATATCAAAGCATCTTTTAGCAGCCTCAATGCGATTAATTGAAGTTGGAACAAAAAATTTTTCTGATGGCAAAAAAGATGAGGCAAAAGACTATTTTAAAAAGGCAAATAAATTATATTCTCTTTTTTGGGCAATTAGATTAAAACTTATAAATCTAGATGGAGTTAAAAAAATTGAAGATGGAAAGATAAATATTCATGATGATAATCCAAACGATAAAGCATGGGAAGTTGAGGATATATTAAAAAAATTAGTAAATTGTTGCGATGAATAATATTATAGAAAACAAAAAACAAATAATAATTGCACTAGTTGCCATCATTGTGCTTCTTTTTGTTTTTTATGGAATAAAACAGATATCTAACAATGAAGGAACTGGTGGTAAAAATTATAAAGAGTTTGCACAATGTTTAGCTAGTAAAAATGTAACAATGTATGGTGCTTATTGGTGTTCACATTGTTTAAAACAAAAAAAAGCTTTTGGGAAAGCATTTCAATATGTTCCTTATGTAGAATGTACTAAAGAAATAGATAAATGTGAGACTAATAGTATAAAAAGTTATCCAACATGGATTTTTGGAGACGGGAAACGATCTGAAGGGGAAACTAGTTTTGAAAAATTAGCAGAACTTTCAGGTTGTCTATTACCTTAATTATTTTTTGAATAGTAAAAACCACCTATATTGCAGGTGGTTTTTACTATGTTACAATTGTTTTATGACAAATCTAAAAAGAGAAAAAATTGCAATTATAGGAGCTGGGGCAGTTGGTTCAACAATCGCCTATACTCTTTTACTAAAAAACCTTGCTTCAAAAATAATTCTAATTGATATTAATGAGAAAAAAGAAGAAGGGGAAGTGATGGATTTAGACGATATCTTACCTTTAATAGAATCAGGAAAAATACTTGGTGGAGATTTTAAAGATGCTTCGGATGCTGATATTATAATTCTAACAGCAGGACTTGCTCAAAAAGCAGATGAGAGTCGTCTTGATTTGGCAAATAAAAATAAAGAAATTATTAAATCGATTTTTGATAAGATCAAACCAATTAGAGAAAATTCCATTGTTCTTGTTATTTCTAATCCTGTTGATGTTATTACTTATTTTGCTAAACAAGTTTCAGGTCTAGTAGATAATCAAGTTTTTGGTACTGGTACAAGTCTAGATACTCTTCGCTTGAGAAGTGAAATAGGGAAAGAATTAAATGTTGATCCTGAAAGTGTAGAAGGTTTTGTATTGGGTGAACACGGAGATACTGAATTTATTGCGTGGTCTTCTGTTTTTGTTGGAGGAGTTCCAGTTTCTAAATTAATTATTGACCCGCAAAAAAATATTAATATTGAACAAAAAGTTAAAAATGCTGCTTACGAAATAATAGAAAGAAAAGGGGCAACTTTTTATGGGATTGCTTCAGTAGTTGCTGAAATTGTTGAAGCTATTTTACTTGACCAAAATAAAGTTATGACTATATCAACAACTTTTACAGACAAAAACGGAAAAAATGTTTGTTTAGGAATTCCTGCAGTTATTGGAGCCGATGGAATAGTAAAAAGATGGCCTCTTGAAATAAACGAAGAAGAAAAAGCAAAATTAGAATTATCAGCTGAAACTATAGCTAAATATATTTAAATGGAAAATCATATAATAAAAAATTTCGATGAATTAGTCGGGGGCGATAACTATAGAAAAATAGCACTCGAAATAGTTGAAGCAGGACTTTTTGCTATTAATACAGAAAAAATTATTAATGACTCAATTATTTTAAATGGACCTGCCCGCAATGCTGATAGCATAGCTACTGCAGGCGGGGAAATTTTAAAAATAAAAGATAAGGAATTTAATTTATCGGAGTATAAAAGAGTTAGACTTTTTGGTTTCGGAAAAGCATCTTTAAATGCCATTGTTGCGATTGAAAAAATTTTAGATACAAAAATAACTGATGGAGTTGTAATAGATATAAATATTGGAGATACAAAAAGAGTGAAAAGTTTGAAAGGAAGTCACCCTGTGCCATCGATTGATAATTTTAATGCAACAAAAGAGATTGTAGAAATGGCTAAAGATTCTAAAGTTGATGATTTAATTTTAATTGTTGTCTCGGGTGGTGGGTCATCACTTCTGTCTTATCCGGAAACCGAATACAAAGAAGGAAAAGAACTTTATGAAGAATTTCTTAAAAGTGGTGGAACTATAAAGGAATTAAATACTATAAGAAAACATATTTCTCAGGTTAAAGGCGGAGGACTAGCAGAAATGTTTTATGGAGCAACTATTGTTGGCCTCATTTTTTGTGATGTTTCTGGTGAAAGATATTCTGAAGTAGCATCTGGTCCAACATATAAAGATGAGACGACAAATGAAGATGTTAAAAAATTAATGGAAAAATATAATATAAAAAATGATCTTGATTTAATAGAAAATCCTAAGGACGATAAATATTTTGGAAAAGTTACAAACATTGGTTTGGTTTCAAACAAAGTAGCACTTGAGGCTATGCTTAAAAAAACTGAAGAATTAAATTTAAGTGGGGAAGTAATTTCATGGGAAATTTTTGATTCTGTAAAAGATACTGTTTTTGAAATGGTTAACGCCTCAGAATCAAGTAGAGATGTTATTTTAGCTGGAGGAGAACCAAAACTAGAAGTTACTGGAAATTCTGGAACTGGTGGTAGGAATTTATATTTAACTATGGCGGCAATTCCTATTCTAAGAGATAATCAACTTCTTGTTTCTATTGCTTCAGACGGCAGGGATAATAGTGATGTTGCAGGGGCAATAATTGATAAAAAAATAATTGATGAAGTTAATAATTCCAGTATTGATTATAATGATTATATGGCAAGATTTGACTCACTTAATTTTCTTAAAAATTTTAATAATATGATTATCACTGGTCCGACTGGTTCTAACGTTTCTGATTTAATAATTTTAATTAATAAAAAATAATCTATCTATGGAAAGTAAAATTACAAAAATTTTAGCGGAAGAAATTAAAGATTCACGAGGAAATCCAACTTTAAAAGTTACTGTTTGGTCAGATGATAAATCTGATAGTTTTTCTGTTCCGTCTGGGGCAAGTACTGGGGCTCATGAAGCTCACGAACTTCGTGACTTAGATGGCAAAGGGGTTAACACCGCTATAGAAAAAGTAAACAACATCATTGCACCAGCTTTAATTGGGCAGGATATTTTTAACCAAAGAAAAATAGATAAAACTATGGCTACTTTGGATTGGTCACTCAATAAAGATAATATCGGCGGAAATTCTATGATAGGTGTTTCAATCGCTTGTGCTAAAACGGCTGCTAAAGTCAAAGGTGTAGAAGTTTTTGAATATCTAAGAACACTAGAAGATATTAAACCGAGTCAAGAAATTCCAAATCTTTTTATAAATTTAATAGAGGGTGGTAAGCATGCAAAAAATCAACTAGCATTTCAGGAATATCATATTGTTCCAATAACTGATAATCTAACAGATGCTGTTGATATGGCAATTAAAATACAAGATAGTTTGAGTGGAATGTTTGAAAAAGAAATTGGAAAGGAATCTACTATTATGGGTGATGAAGGTGGGCTTGATCCTAAAATTAATGAAATCAGAAAACCACTTGAATATTTAGTTGAAGCAATAAAACAAAATAATTTATCTGGAAAAATTAGATTGTCACTTGATGTTGCCGCATCTTCGTTTTTTAAAAATGGTAAATATATAGTAGATGGTAAAAATATTTCTAAAGAAGAATTGATGAAAATTTACAACTCATTAATTAAAGATTTTAATTTATTGGCCATAGAAGATCCTTTTGATGAGGAAGATTTTGATGATTTTAGAAAATTAAAAGAAAATGAAAAAGATTTAATTGTGGTTGGTGATGATTTAACAGTAAGTAATAAAATTCTTTTACAGAAAGCACTGGATGATAAAAGTATTAATGCGATGATTATTAAACCCAATCAGATTGGTACATTATCTGAAACATTAGAAACGATGAAATTAGCAAGACAAAATGATATTAAATTAATTGTTAGTCATAGAAGCGGAGAAACAGATGATGATTTTATTGCCGACCTTGCTTATGCTTTTGGATGTTTTGGTCTTAAAACTGGTTCTCCTAAGAGACTAGAGAGGATGGTAAAATACCAAAGATTAATTAAAATATCAAAAAATTGACCAAGTTTTTCGTTTTGTTATAATACAAAAATATGGAAAATGAAATAAAACAAATTAAAGAATCAGTAGATATTATAGCTAAAACAACAGCTTCTATTTTGGATAATATGGCTACCAAACAAGAACTTATGGAGGTTAAAGAAGAACTTCATGATTTCAGAACAGAAATGAAAAGTTTTAAGAATGATACAGGAGATTCAATTGAAAAGATTGATAAAGAAATAGCAGATTTAGAAGACACAGCATTACTTAATGATAAAAGAATCGAAAAATTGGAGAATAAAATTTTTGTCTAGAATCACATAACACGGAATATAAAACATATAACAATTTAAAATGACACATTTTCTGCAGGTGCGGAAAATGTGTCATTTTTAGAATTAATAAAAAACTAGTATAATTAACACATGCAAAGTAAAGCACAAATTATCGCCACCATTGGGCCGGCGACTAAAGACAAGGAAATATTAAAGAGTATGATGGAGCATCAGATGGATGTGGTTCGTTTGAATTTCTCATGGGGGACATATGAAGAACACGCCGAATATATAAAAAATGTCAGAGAGGTTGCTATGGAATTAGGAAAAGAAATTCCCATTATTCAAGATTTATCTGGACCAAGAGAACAAAAGGGAAGTGAGCATGGTTTTGATGAATCAAAAGAGAGTGTAATTACAGAAAAAGATTTAAAAGATTTAGAATTTGGAATTAGTCATAATGTTGATTACATTGCTATGTCTTTTGTTGGGGGAGCGGAAGATGTTTTAAAATTGAAAGAAGAAATAAAAAAGCGCGGTGCTTTGATCCCTGTCATCTCGAAAATTGAAAGAAAAATAGCGCTTGATAATTTAGATAAAATTATTGAAGTAACGGATGCAATAATGGTTGCGCGGGGTGATTTAGGAAATGCTATACCACTTGAACAGATTCCTTTTGTAGAAAAAGATATAATTCTAAAATGTAAAAAGGCAGGGAAGCCAGTAATAACTGCAACTCAAATGATGTTTTCCATGAAAGACAATAGAGTTCCAACCAGAGCCGAAATGACTGATGTTGCCTACGCAATAATGAGTGGTTCAGACGCTGTGATGTTGTCAGAAGAAACAGCAGTGGGGCTATATCCTGTTGAGGTAATTGAAATGATGGAGAAAGAAATTGAAGAATCAGAGAAACATCTAAAAGATTTTGTGATTAATCCACTGGTTATTAAAAAATAAAAATTAATGAATAAAATTGCAATAATTGGAGCGGGGGAAATAGGGGGAGCAATAGGGAGTATCTTACAGAAAAAAGGTGAGCAAGTTTTTCTTTGGGATAAAGATGAAACAAAAATTCCTGATCAAAAACCACTAAATGAAATAATTTCTGAAGCAGAGTTTGTGTTTTTTTGCGTTCCGTCGCCAGCATTAAGATCTGCTGTGAGTGAAATTATTCCTTTTTTAAATAAAGAAACAATAGTTATTTCATTACCGAAAGGAATCGAAGTTGGGACTTTAAAAAAAATGGATGAAATCTTGGAAGAAATTTTACCAAAAGAACAAAATTTTGGAATTTTGGGTGGGGCAATGTTAGCTGAAGAATTAAATAAAGGGCTTACAGGTACTTCGATTTTGGGAACAGAAAAAGAAGAGACTTACAGAGCCTTTGAGACATTGTTTTCAAATACAAAAATAAAAACTGAATTTTCAAATGATGTAAAAAGTGTCGCAATTTCTGGGATTTTAAAAAATATTTATGCGTTTGCAATTGGAATAAGTGATGGACTTAAGTGGGGAGGAAATCAAAAGGGTTGGCTCTCTTCAAGATGCATAAAAGAAATGATAGATATTACAGAAATTTTAGAAGGTAATAAGGAAATCATTTTGGGGTCAGCTGGTGTAGGTGATTTTTTAGCAACAGGTTTTAGTCCTTATTCAACAAATCATCAAATGGGGAAAGAATTAGTAAAAACAGGAAAATGCGAGAAAAGAAGTGAGGGTCTAATTTCTACCCCTCTTATAATTGCAATTCTTGGAGAAAAAGCTAATGATTTTAAAATCTTAAAAGCTCTTGGGCAAATAATAGTAAAAGGAGAAAAATCCGACGATGTTTTCAAAAATTTAATTTAAAATACACCATTTAGTTTTTTAATTAGTGACCCCAACGGTTACAAAGGTGTTATCATTATTTGTTACTGAATATTGAAAAACCGTTCCATCAGGAGCAATAACTTTGTTTGCAGCTAGTGTTTGGTTTATATTTTCTAATTTATAAACAATCATATACCAAGATCTAGGAGCTCCTCCGTATCCACCTTGTGAAAAATAATAATATGCATTTGTTGCATTTCCTCCACTAAAAACAGGAGGGTTTTTGTTTATTGGGTCAATTGGATCTTTTGTTGGGAAAGACTCAGAAAGATTAAGATTGTTTAAAAGACTTCCATTATCTTTAATCCAGTGTCCATCTGAGGTAAGGCACTGTACACTATTTGACCACCATGTGGCGGGTGCAGTAGACCCACAGTTTCCAGATAAAGGATATTGTCCATTTATATCATAATACATAGCCAATGCGTTTTGAATCTGATGAATGTCTGAATTACGCCTAGCATCTCTTCCTTTTGAGCGTGCTTTGTTTAGACTAGTTAAAACAATGCTTGATAAAATACCAATAATAGCAACCACTACTAAAAGTTCGATAAGAGTAAAACCAGCACCAAATTTCTTCTTAGAAGAAGTTTGGTGCTGGTTAAAACCTTGTTTTTTTATTAATTTATTCATGAATTAAATCAAAAACCTATATTTTAAATTATATCAACAAACGAGAAGTAAAACAAAAATTTATTTTTATTTTATTCGAGTGTGGTTGATATATGGTAATCCATATATCAATAATATTTTTTTTAATTTTTAAATATTCTTTATGGGGATAATATTCCAAATACTAGGATCTTCAACTCCTAAAACCCAAGCAGAAAATCCTCTTAATCCTTTATCTTTTACAAGATCATATTTTAATTGAAAACTCTTTTGATTTTCATGCCAAACTTTGTAATTTTTTCCCAAATTAGAATAGGCAAGCCACGCAACCCCTAGGTTTTCATCAAATCCTTCTGTGGAGAAATAAGTTTTTCTTAATATTTCTAATTTAGAATAAGATCCAGTATCTACTTTTTTAAGAGAATTTAAATCCCATTTCCAATAGTACATAGGAATTCCTAAAGACAATTTTTCGGGTGGGACTTTGTCTTCTAAGTAAGTTAAAATTGATTTTACATAATCAAGGGAGGCTGTTGGACCAATAGATTCTGGGTCATCATATGCCATTATACTTATAAAATCTGAATTCTCAGCTATTTTTTTATAGTCAAAAACTCCGCCCCAATTTTTATAAGCACTAGTATTTTGGTTATCGTCATCTGTTCTTGCGATAGCTGCCACACTTAAAATTAAATTCTCTTTTTTAAATCTATCGTGAGCCTTTTTAACAAATTTTGTATATCTATCTCTGTCCGTATAAATCATGTGTTCAAAATCAAATTGCCAACCAATATAATTTTCTTTTTTAGCTTCTTTAACCAGAGTGTTTATCAATGAGTTCTGGGTATTGGGTGAAATGAGAAGTTTATGAATTAATTTTTGATTAAAATTAGCTTGAACAATGAGAGGCATTACCTGAGTATTGTTTTCAGAAATAATTTTTCTCATATCGGCGGGCATTTTTCCAGTTACTTTTAGATTGTAATTTAATGTATATAGTTGAGGAGCAAACACATCAATTTTTGAAGCGTTTTGCTTAAAACTTTCTACTCCACTTTTAAGATAAGAGTAATAAAATATTTTCTCAAAAGATTTATCTTGCTGAGTATCAGTAGCTAAAGAAATACCAGGTAAAATTAGGAAAATCAATGAGAAAAAAATAATTTTTATTGCTTTGTTCATGGATTATAAAATTGCGGAGAGGGCGGGATTCGAACCCGCGAACCTTTTTACAGGTTACCTCGTTAGCAGTGAGGCGCTTTCGGCCACTCAGCCACCTCTCCATTTATTATTTTTTTTAAACCATTTCCACTTTTGTAAGATTTAACTTTTTTCTCTAAAATTCTAGCCTCTGCTATTGTTTTAGTTTCTGAATAACAAATTAAATCCCAAATACCTTTTTTTGTAGTAATACTACCAGTATTATTTTTATGGCGTTGCATTCGTTTATAAAGATCAACACAAGATCCAATATAATATTTTTTACTAACTTTGTCCTGAATTATATAAACAAAAGCCATTGTAGTTTTACCTCATTAGCAGCTCGCCCCGCCACGGCGGGGTAGAGCGCTTTCGGCCACTCAGCCACCTCTCCATTTATATATATTTCAATAAGTTTAATTTATCACACTTTTTTATTCTTTCATAACCTTTTACATGTTATAATTATTTAAGTATGAATAGTCCCAAATCTCAATTTTATTTTCTTCTCGTTTTATTAGTAGGGGCTCTTGTCTTGGCATTTTTAATGTTTAAGCCATTTCTTTATGCAATTATTCTAGCTGGGATTTTTTCTATAATATTTCAGCCTATTTATAAAAAAATAAATACTTTTACAAAAAATAGACAAAGCCTAGCTTCTTTTCTCACTGTTCTTCTTATTATTATTTTTGTCTTTATTCCAGTTGTTTTTCTAGGAACCCAGATTTTTCATGAAGCTAAACAACTTTACACGGATATAGTTATAAAAAATGAGGGAATTAATCTTTCGGAAATTTTTGATGGCTTTAACAATAACCTTAGTGGATTTTTGCCCGGGGCTCAAATAATATCAATAGACTTTAATCAATATGTAAGTAGTGGGTTACAAAACCTAATTAACAACATAGGTCCAATTTTTTCAAACTTTGCTAAATTTTTAATGAATTTCTTTATCTTTTTACTTTCACTATTTTTTCTTTTAAAAGATGGCAACAAGCTTAAAAAATATCTCATTTCTCTTTCGCCGTTGCCTGATTTTGATGATAAGATAGTTTTTGCCAAGCTTAAACTATCTATTGAATCAGTTGTTAAAGGAAGTTTATTTATTTCTTTAGCTCAAGCAACCTTAACTTCCATTGGTCTAGCTATTTTTAGTGTTCCTAACCCAATTCTATTTGGAGCAATAACAGCAGTGACAGCATTAATTCCTTCTATTGGTACTGGTATTGTAATAATCCCTGCTGTTTTGTATTTGTTTTTTAACCATATGATTTTGCAATCAATAGGACTTCTAGCTTGGGGTATAGTTGTTGTTGGCTTGGTGGATAGTTTAATAGCTCCCAAAATTATAGGCAAAGGAATAAAATTAAACCCGTTTATTATTTTACTTTCTGTTTTGGGTGGTATTTCATTTTTTGGTCCAATAGGTTTTCTACTAGGACCAATAATCATAAGTCTTCTCGTTTGTTTTATCGAAATTTATTTTTCAATGAAAACAAAAATTTAATAAAATTAGTGAGCAATAGTTATAGCGACCCCAGTAGTAATCCGACCCAGGTCGGATACTACAGGGCGAGATGTGGTTTAATGAAATTTTTATATAATTTTTAATATAAAGTTTCTAATTTCTAATTTCTAATGTGCCACAGTTAGAGCGATTATTTTTCTTGCACCATTACTTTTTAAAATATTTCGAGCTTCTTTTATTGTTGAGCCCGTAGTTACAATATCATCTATTAGGATGATATTTTTATTTTTTATTAATTCTTTATTTTTAATAGAAAAACAATCTTTTAAATTATTTAATCTTTCATTTCTATTTTTTATTGAAGCTTGGCTTTTGGTTTCTCTTGTCTTAAATAATATATCAGTTTGCATTTTAAAATCTTTGTTTAATAAAACCAATTCTTTTGCCAATAATTCTGATTGATTATATCCTCTTTCTTTTAATCTCTTTCGTGATAGTGGAATAGGTATCAAGATTGGGTTTTTAAAATTCTCAAAAATTCCTAAATCAGAAATTTCCTCTAATAGTTTATCGTTTAAGGGTTTGGCTAATATATTAGCCAAACCTCTTTTGTTTTTATATTTAAACATCTTGATTACCTTTTTTATAATAGGGTCTTTATAGTCAAAGACTGAAATTATGTAGTTATTAGGTGTTTCTCTTGATTGGGAAATTTTTAATAAGCAATTTTCACACAAGATAGTGCCATTGTTTTTACAAGAAAGACAGTGTTCTGGGAAGATTAAATCTAAAATTACTTTAAAATAGTTCATGATTGTGGAAAAGTTATATAAAAATTAGTATCTTTGGCTTATTTATATGATATTTATAATACTATATATAAACGGTGTTCGGATAAAATAAAACGACATTGCTTTGTTTTATCCTCTCTTATTGATATAATTATAATAATATTTATTGATTTTATGGACAATATACTGCAGAAAATTTTAGATACTGTTAAAAATATAATTCCTCAAAAAACTCCAGAAAGTATCATTGGAATTGATATTGGCGCGTCCGCCATAAAAGTTGTCCAATTAAAAAAACATAACAATAAAGCTATACTTGAAACATATGGTTCCGTTTCTCTTGGTCCATACGATAATCTTCAAGTCGGACAATTGATAGATCTTACTCCAGATAAATTAGTTACAGCAATACTCGACGTTCTTAAGGCTTCAAATGTTACGACAAAAAATGCAGTTGTTTCCATCCCTGCTGTTTCAAGTTTGATTTTCTTAATAGAAATTCCACCAATGGTCAAAGTAACAGAATTTAAAGATATTGTTCCAACGGAGGCCAGAAAATATATTCCTGTACCAATTACAGAAGTATCTCTTGATTGGTGGATGATTCCTAGAAAAGATGAGCTCCAAGAAGAAATAGAAGGTGGGGTTCCTGTTGATCCAGATCACAAGACTGAAGTTTTAGTTTCAGCAATTCATAAAGATACAGTGGGAAAATATCAGGGAATAATTAGAAACTCAGGACTTAATTCTGATTTACTAGAAATAGAGATTTTTAGTTCTGTTAGATCAACACTAGGGAGAGAAATGTCTTCAGTTCTTGTTATGGATATCGGGGCTTCAAAAACTAAACTTATAATTGTTGAACATGGGATAGTAAAAGGTTTTCATATTATAGACAGAGGATCAGCCGATATGTCAGAAGCACTTTCCAAGTCATTAGATGTTACTTTTGCAAAAGCAGA
>Ga0172379_10003179_pt1 | contig 26820 bp, 12 predicted proteins | sample GrowelOW334metaG_FD_119756 | JGI IMG/M metagenome (GOLD analysis project Ga0172379, IMG submission 119756) | Groundwater microbial communities from an aquifer near a municipal landfill in Southern Ontario, Canada - Groundwater well OW334 metaG | ecosystem: Environmental > Aquatic > Deep...
AACACCGATTACCCGCATTCTTCACTCGGGTATCTGACACCAGAGCAGTTTGAACAAAAACATCAACCAAAACTCGAGCTCAGTTCTACAGTTTTTTGCCCTTGATTAAAGGGGAGCATTACACTGACACCAGAGCAGTTTGAACAAAAACATCAACCAAAACTCGAGCTCAGTTCTACAGTTTTTTGCCCTTGATTAAAGGGGAGCATTACACCCTAGTGGGGTGTTTTAACTGGGAGGATTTTGGACCTTGCTTAGAATTGGCCTAGTCCGAAGACTCTTTCAGAATTCCTATAATACAAAGGCCACCGAGATTAACTCCCGATGGCCTTTAGTGCCTATATCTGCGATTAAACGGGAACCAGACGGGCATCGGCGTAGAGATAGCTCTCGGTCCGGATGCCGCCTGGCCCCATTCTAGGGTAAAAAAATGGAGGTGGAGGGAATTGCACCCTCGTCCAAGAAAGCCGCTCTAAAAGAATCTCCATGCTCAGTCCGCATTCGATTTTGTTTTACGAACTCCTGCGAACGGGATTCCGCAAAACGAGCCTTCGAAGTCTTAACCCCCGGCCGGAAGGCGCAGCCGGAAGCGGAGCCCACTGATGTCGTTACTAGCGCCTAGCGGGCGTTGGCACCGTAACGTCGCTGTCAGTTAAGCAGCGATAGGAAGAGCGGCAAAGCTCGGAACCGAAATCGGCCCCGCGGCTCTGTCACTCCAGCTGAGGTTTTCAGCATTTGTGTTTTGCCAGGTTTTTTGAGAGGCCTCCTGACAACCTCTGCATGCTCCCTTTAGGGCAAGATCCCCTGTCGAAACTGGTCACCCCCATGTGAAAGAACGGCGATACGCATCATCTGCAGAATAATTATAGCACATTCGTAGCATCGTTTAACCAAAATAAAGATCAAGAGTTACGAAAATCTTCCGATAGATCAAACCACGTATGGAGTTTAGAATCCCCCGGGCATATTCATGAAAAGAGCTGTCATCGTACTTGTCAGGAATCCCCTGCTCAGCCTGTGGGATTTCTTTGCCGAACTCGGCTCCCTGACAAAGTTTACATACGCGGCTGTCCTTTCGGCGCTGCTTCCGCCCTACAAACGTTCCATTACCCGCCGTCAAATGGATGCAATCGGGGTAGGGTCCATCCCCATCGTCGTGATGACGGGGCTTTTCATGGGACTCGTGCTGGCCCTTCAGGCCATCGTCGAACTGAGAAATCTCGGGGCCACCACAATGATGGGACGCCCGGTCGGAACCACAGTCGTCCGGGAACTCGGGCCCGTGCTGACCGCCATGATGGTAGCGGCCCGCTGCGGCTCCGCCATTACGGCCGAGCTGGCCTCCATGGCCATCAGCGAACAGCTTGACGCACTTCGGGCAGAAGGCAGCGATCCGATCAAAAAGCTTGTCGAACCTCGCCTGGTAGCCTGCACGGTGATGATGCCGATCCTCACCATCCTCTGCATCGGCGTGGCGTTTCTCGGCGCCTGGGTGGTGGCTGCCCGGGACATCAAGCTCAATTCTCACTTTTACTGGAATTCTGTCCTCGAGGTGCTAAAGCCCGAATTTTTGTGGGGCGGACTTTTCAAGGCGGTCTGCTTCGGTTTTCTGGTGGGCGTGATCGCCTGCTACACGGGGATGAATACGAAGCTCGGCTCGGCGGAGGTCGGCAGATCCACCACCCAAACGGTCGTCATCGCTTCGATCCTGATCCTCGCGTCCGACTTTCTGATCACAAAGTTCCTCACAGTTTTTTGGTGGTAAATGGACCTCAAGGCCCCCCTTCCTCATTCTCATAAGGTTGCGGTCGGCGAACCCGTCATCGAACTCAAAAGGGTTACCCTCCGTTATGCCTCCGACGATGTCGTAAAGGAAGCCGACCTGATGATCCGAAGCGGCGAAACGAAGGTCATTCTCGGCCCGAGCGGCGTGGGGAAAAGCACCATCCTCAAAGGGATCCTCGGACTGCTGAAGCCAAAAACCGGCGAAATCTTTGTCGCGGGACAGCCCTTATCGCAGCTTTCGGAGAAAGAACTGCGAAAAATACGGCTGCTGATGTCCATGGTTTTTCAAAACGGCGCTCTTTTTGATTCCATGACCGTCGGAGAAAATGTCAGCTTCCGCCTGCGCGAACTCAATTTAGCAAAGCCCGAAGACATCCAAAACCGCGTCGCCGAAGTCCTTCGTTTTGTCGGGCTCGCAGGGGCCACCAAACTGCGGCCGGCCCAGCTCTCCGGCGGCATGCGCAAGCGCGTCGCCATCGCACGAGGACTTGCGCCCGACCCGCAAATTTTTCTTTTCGACGAACCGACGGTCGGCCTCGATCCCGTCAATTACTACAACATCGAACAATTGATTTTGAAGCTCAAAGCCAGGCCGGCAACGACGATTGTCGTCGTCACACACGACGTTCAGAGCGCGATGCGCTTGGCGGATTCGATCGTCATGCTTTACGACGGCAAGTTTATCTTTGAAGGACCTCCCGAAAAACTCAAACTCTGCGCAGACCCCAGGGTCCGGGCCTTTTTAGATCCCGCAAGCGCCCAACTTTAAGGAGCATGTCATGGCATCCCTTGATCCCGAAAAAGCCCTCAGCGATTTCAAAGTCGGCCTCGTCACGTTTGCAGCCCTCTCTTTCCTGGTCCTCGGCATTACGTTTGCCGGCGGCGAGAAGGGCATGCTCTTCAAGGAAGTCTCGCAGCTGAAGGCCCACATGGTCGACGTCAGCGGCCTCAAAACCGGCGCACCCGTCACGATGGGCGGCCTGACCATCGGCCGTGTCACGGATATCTCATTCATGGATACCAGCGACGGAACGCGGGTTGAGGTGGTCATGCAAATGCGCAGCGATCTTCGGCGGAGAATCAAAACAGATTCTCTCCCGAGCGTCCGAACCCAGGGGATGATGGGCGACCGCTACGTGGACATTTCTCTTGGGACTCCCGCCGCAAAAATTCTTCCCGATGGAGAAATCCTTATCGGCTCTTCGGTCAGCCAGTTCGATGAAACCCTAACGCAGGCCAATATCGTCCTGAAGGAAGTCGAGAAGCTGCTGAATGCCATCAATCACAAGGAAGGTTCTGCCGGCCAGTTCCTCTACGATCAACGGTTCTACAATTCCCTCACGTCGACCACCGAAGATCTGCAGTCCCTAATCCAGGACTTCAAGGCTCACCCGAAGAAGTACGTGAAGCTGTCGATTTTTTAGGCGGCCGCCTTCACCGCTCTCACCTGTTCGATGAAGGCGGCCAGTTGTGCCATCTGCAGGGCGAGATGGTTTCCGCTCAAGCCGATGAAGGTCACGCCCGCCATTTCGATCTGAGGAAGGAGCGCCGCGGGATTCGCATCGATATTCTTCCGCGTCGCTTCATCAAGTGACGCATACTTCATCAAAGCGTAAAAAACGGATTTGACCGCAAGCCGCTTGAGGTCCCGGTCCTGGATGCCCTGGACTTGGGCGTGATCGAGCAAGATCGAGAATATTCCAAGGCCGGTGCCTTCGGTCAATAAAATCCCGCCCGTCGGAAGGGCGACCCGCAACTCATCGAGCACATTCCCACGAGTCATCAAGCTCCTAAGTTTATTCATATCCCGGGCAACGGTCAGGCCCGGAACCTTGCGGAAGGACGCATCGACCCGCCCGTCTTCTGCAAACATGAGCATGCGGAGGATCGGAATCGAGGACGATCCGTCGAGGATCATACTCATAAACTCGGGGTCGCTGACCATATTCGTGAGCAGAGTGATTTTCGGAGCATCGGGCCCGTGCGCCAAATCAGCGAGGGCCCGGTCGAGCCGGTCATTGAGTTCCAGAACCGCCTGCTTAGCCGCCGAATCAAGCGGCGTTTGCAGCATCGCGAGACCTCCTTTAATGGCGCCGTTCAGAGCTTCGGCCCCGCCAAGGACAAGCAGGCTGAGGATCCGAGTCACGAGCTGATCGACATCGGATTCCGACATCATTCCTTTACCTATTTGAGACTGCAGCTTTGCAATGGCCTGTTGCTTATATTCTTCAGACATCACCTGATCGAGGATCTCCGCAGAGTTTTCTGCGCGGCTCAAAGGTGCCATAAACGCCAGCCCCAGATCTTCCGAAAAAAACGCAGTAACCCGCTCGGCCATTCGCTGTTCAGGCCTTGCAATCGCCTCAAAAACCTCTTGAAGCCCTCCCTCGTCCAGGGCATCCATCAAAGGCCCCAACGGGATACGCTCATCCATGACAAACGGCGGATCCCCCAAACCCGCCGGATCAGTCCGGACAGCCGTTCGCATTTCGCCGCGGCATTCGATCAGCGCAGCGAGCATGGCAAAATACGGCATACTCAGATCGAAAAAGTTCGAGAGCTCACCGGCCCGCATGAAATCTTCCCGCGAAAGGCGCACGCGTTCGCCCACTAAGACATTCTGAATGCCGACCACGACGATTTCATTTCCTTCGAGATACTCCAGGAGCTCCCCGGCAACCGCTCCTGGAATCCTGTTTCTCGCAGCGGCCTGCCCGACGGAATCCAGCAAGCTCACCAATTCTGTCCGGCTCATCATGGACGGGTCCATGACGTCAAGACGTTCGAGAAGTCCGATGACGGCAGAAGCATCCCCCCGCTCGAGAAGCCTCAGCGCTTCCGTTGTGTCTCCGACGAACTGGAACATGGACGATACCTTGAGAAGCGCGCGCTTCGATTTGTCCGACGGAGGAGTTTTGGGCTGGGCAGAAGCGGCCTGCTGTCGCAGCCCACGGAGCAACACTTCGAAATCTGTGATGCGGACATTCGTCAGAAATTCGGCCCATTGAGGCCCTAGCGGCTGGATGCGGCTGTCCGAATGAATGAAAAATCGGTCAAAAAGGTCATACAGAAGGCTCCGGGTTCCCTCCGGCAGTTCCCCCGCTCGAAAAGCTTTTCGGATGTGTCCGAGCACGATTCCGAGCAAAAGTTTGCTCTGGCGATAAGACGGCATTTGCGTGCGCACCACATGACCGGTATAGGCGATCACGGCTGACACAAGCCTCTCCCGACGCAAACGATCCTGCTCCGGGTCGTCCCCTTTCAATTTCCCCGTCAGACGATCGAGGTTGGGGCCACCTTCAGGGCCGAGCACCCCTGCCGCAATGTCCAACCATCGATCGATTCGTTCATCGGGTTCCAGGATTTGAGTGAGGTCGATCGAATTCTGTGTCTGGAGGGCCGACACAATCTGATTTCTTAGCCCGAAATCCGTCCATGCCGCCACGGCATCGTGAATATCGAAAAAGCCTGGGACCTCTTCGGCGGTCATCCCGTTCATATAGTAGTCATGCATCTTATCAAGGTAATGCGCAAAGACGTGACGCTCGATCGCCGTTTGATTGGCTGCCGAATCTCCAAGCCAGCGGGCCATTTGTGCATGGTCGAGATCCAGGATCTGATACGGATCCAACGCTCTTGATTCGCTGCGGCCTTGAAGTGCCCGCATTTCCTGCCGGCCGAGCTCCTGCCCCGTAATTCTCGCAATGGCCTTGGGGTTGGCAACTTCCGGCTTCGCATTTGCGACCATCCACTCGGTCTCCGCGATTTGTTCGGGGGTATAAGCAGCCGGAAAGGCGCGCATCATCTCAAGGGTCGTGTTGTCATAGACACGAAGCTCATCCTTCAAATGACTTTTGAAATCGTAATCTCCGTTCGCGTCGTAGATCGAGTGGCCTCCGGTCTGGTCATAGGCCATCTTATGGTCCCACTCGTGAGCGATGACTTCGGCAAGCCGGATCACCCGGTCTCTTTCAGTGACGGATTTTTTGCGCAGCGAAACTTCCTCCAGATACTCCGGGTTGACAAATGTGACTCCGGATTCGAGATCAATCGTCGCGGGAACGTCGGCAGGCATTTTCCCCCTCGGAACAATCACAACCTCCCAACGCCCGGCGATCCCTTCCGCGATCACACCCGAAACAACACCGGCCCTTTGGACCTCAGGCGCCGCAGCAAATCGTACGGCTTGCGCAACAAGAGCAGCGCTCGCTTCACGCGCACGCAAGTATTCCGAATACGTCATGGGAGCGGAGACCATCGTCACCGGAGGCGTGCGTTCCAGAATTTCCTGATACCGGATTTCGTCCGGACTTGCCGTCAACGAAGATCGATCCGGCAAGAGAAAGCGAGAGGCGACGAACGACGCAAAAGCCGCGGCGCCGATTCCGACCCCTGCCTTCAAGATAAAGCCTCTCCTGCTCATGGAGCCGGTCACTTGTTGTTGCCCCCGTGGCCCCCTGGGCATCGGCATGCGATCCGCAAACAAGTTCGAGGCCCTCATCTCCCGACGCGTACCGCCGAGTGCGTGCGCTTCCACATCCGGATTCGCGAAAGCACGATCAAAAGCTCTGACCATGTTGGCCTTGATGTCCCGGCTTCGACTCTGATCATTGATCGCATATTTGAACTGAGACCATTTGCCAAGCATCATGACTTTCATCGTCGTCGTGTAGTCGGGATCCGGCTTGGTATTCAGAGTCCCGGAGTCTGCGATCCTGCCAAAACCGTCATAGTTGTCCGCATCGTTTCCGCCACCGGTCATCGAAAGTCCGGCGCGCATCAACCTGCCTGCATCGGCTCCAAAGCGAATCGCAAGATTCATCAAATAGTCCTCGAGGATTTGAACGTTATCTGGGAGGACATTACCCTCCGGCTCCGCCGCCTTTCGCATCGCAATCACCGAATCTGCACTCACCTCGTCAAGGCGCAAGCTCGTACCGCTCAATCCAAAACGCACGCTCATGTAACTTCCCTTTTTGATCCCGTCCATGACGGGCGCCCCCTCGGGCTCCGCAATTTGATACGCCGCCACAATCTCGTCATTCAGCTCAACCCCTTGAGAGCGCAACAGCGGTTGCCGGACTTTTAACGCCAAGGCTTCTTCCCACCCGGCGACGCCAAAGCCCTCTCCAAAAACGCCAAGCGCCCCAAGAATGATGACGTTCCGCTTATCCAGTGCGGCATAGGTTGGATCCCGGTCGTCCCGGGTATGTTGGTAGGTTTCGAACTGACTGCCGATGCCTTTGAACTCGAGTGCGACGGAGGTACGCACGGACATCTTCCCCCTCTCGATTAAAGTCCGAATCAGCATTTCCCGGTAACGATCGGAATTCTTCTCACCCGCCAGTTCGCTCGTGGCGCCGGGGTCCAACCGCTCCAAATCGGCAACCGTATGAATCATCTGTCCGTCCGGCCCGTAATAGATGTCAAACGGACCGGGGAGCGTCAAAACCCGCGCCACCCCCGCTCCCGATCTGCGCATAAAGCCTTTGAGAGTGACCGCCGCCCCCTCCGGTCCGGTGACCGGCGCGAGACGCAGGCGGCTTTCGATTTCGGAAAGCTCGAGACGCCTGACGATGTGCCGGCCCTCGACCTGAACCTGCTCATAAATCGCCGGGACCCGACGGCCGTCCGGCAATGTTTCGAAGGGCACAGGGACATGCCCCTGCGTATAGAGATCGGGGTCGCGATCCGAACCTGTCGCGCGCATGAGCATAAATTCCTCCTGCAAAAACCATTTCCCCGCCCTGGGAACCCGCAGAGTCTGAAGATCTTGATGGGCGTCGAGATAGAATCCCCACATATCGGAATCCGCAAGATCGCTCATGCGGCGATTATGGCGCTCAATCCAGGATGGACTTGCAAAATCCGGGAGGTGATCCGAGCCAGTCGATTCCAAGCGCATTTCGGAGCGGGAGCCACTGCGTTCAGTCTCTTGCAAAGATAGTTCTTTCAGGGCTTGTTCAAGCTCTCCCTTAAGTCGCTCATATTCCGAAACGGCCAGGTTTCCTCCCCGCTGAAGCGCTTCGAGCCGAGCCAGACTCCACTTAAGGGTCGATGTGGGATCGATAAACCGCGATTCAAGAGATGTCAGCTCCCTCAAACGTTCGCGCGATTGCAAATATTGACGCGACATATCCGTCAAACCCATCTCCGTATCTGTCAACAGGCCTGCGGGAAGTTTTTCGTCGCCCAATTGCGGCATTTGCTGCCCGCCGCGGAGCGCCGGCACCTCGGCGGCCTTCTCGGGGTCCTCGCGATCTGCCGCCACTAGGTTCAGGAATCCCGTGTCTTGTTCCAAATTGAGAAACGACGGCGCTCTCACGACAATCAGGGCCTCATAGAGCTGCGAGACCGCTCGCTTCTCCGCCGGGTTAATCGACTTATCGCGTGCTTGACTCAAAACATCTTCGCGGCCGTCAATCCTTCCGGCGTTCGACCACGTAAAATAATAATTTCTGCGAATATTGCTTCCGTACAAATGCCCGTACTTGGCGGCCATTTTAAGCTCCACCACTTTCGCTTGCCGGTGCCACTCCTCCCAATGGGCCGAGGCAATTTTCTCCACCATCGCGATAGCCGCCGAAGCTTGCGGGCTGGGGAGCGCCTCGGCCGACCGCCGCGCAAGGCCTCTGACTGCTTCTCCGCGCTCGGGATCTTGCGTCATGTCAAATAGACGAAGGCTGCATAAGTACGCCAGCCGCCGCTGAAGGGCGATCTGCGTCTCGACTGTCTTCGCATCAAAATTAAAGAAGTTGAGAGGCTGCCCAGAAACAGTCAATCGCGAAACCATCCATCGCACTTGAGCCTCCCAATCAAGGCCCTCGAGGATTTCATCAAAATGCGCGACCTCATCGCGCATTTCGCGGCGCTCGGTGTTTGGGGCGGGCCCCGGCTGCGGCGGCGATGCCGAATCCTCTGTGCGCTGCAAAATTCCGCGCGCCCACTTCACAAGGCGCTTGAGCCACGGGGTTTTATCCGGCAAAGGTGCAATATCCGCGTTAAGCTTCGCCATGGTTTGATTCAATCTTTCGGTTTGCCGCGCCAAAAACCCGGCCATCATCTCCTGGAACTCCTCATCCCTTTGTTTTTGCGCCCGTTTGGCGTCCCTCTCGTACTGTTTCATCTTCTCCTGGTCTTCGCGGATCTTACGAACCACATCATCGATCCAGCTTCTCCCCCCCGGGGAATCACTCGAAGCCCCCATGCCGGACCCTTTCCCCTTAGCTTTCTGCCCTGCAGGCGGCGTAATCCTCTCTCGCTGATAAGTTAAACCGGAAGGCCTGACCATCTCGCCTGGAGTCGCCGTCACGCGGTTTGCGCCGTCTTCCTGCTTCCGTCGCATCTGCTCCTGAATTTGTTCCCTGACCTGCCTCAGTGTCGGAAGAATTTGTTCCAGAACCCCATAATCCAATTCAGTGAGCGGATAGGTTCCGCCAATCTCCGAATTCCTCGGAACCTGCCAGTCATGGTCAGAAGCGAGCGTGCCAAGAACGTAGGCAAAAGTTTCGTCGAAGATCGCGTCGGGCCGAAGGGATTTCCCGTAAATAGACGATTTCAGTTCGCCATACAGGGCTTTCAGCACCGGACTCGTGCGGACATATTGCATCCACATTTCCCGCTGCTTGGCGCTTAAGGCAAATTTCCATAAGTGATGCGCCAGCTCGTGCCCCAGGATTTCGGCCTCCCGCTCCTGGATTTCCCGGCGCCCGATCATCAGGACATTTCCTTCCATCATTCCGCCGAACTTTGAAACCGTAAAGATCTTGGCGCCGCCGGGATTAAGAGAAAAGGGTTCCCGAGCGGAACCGGCCATCTCGAGCATGGGTGTCAAAACCGGGTGAGCTTGCGCAAACGCGTAGGAATCAAAACTTCGCTCGTAGGCAAACGGTATGGAGACCTGAAGCTCCTCACGCGACGCTCCGACCTCAAAACGGTCTGAGGCGTAATCGCCGAGGGCGCGCAGAATCGCATCCCGAAAAACGGCGTCCGTCACTTCAAGGAAGGTCTGCCCGGTATTGAGGAGACTCGGCATTTGGGAGCGTTCCCCCATTGCTACAATCCGCCGTCCCCGGTCAAAAAGTACGAGGACGCGATGGAAACCGTCGGCATACAGGTCAAAAACCCGTCCTTCCATATCCCCGACCGTCATCTGCTCCTCGAAAACAGACACGCGGTTTTCAGGAATGCCCGCGGACCGCCTTTTTGCCCTCTCGGACTCAAGATCCTTCAGAAATGTTTCGTCATTAACTTGCCAATTTGGCTGCGACTGTAACTCACGGACATATCCGTCGTCCTCAAACTTCTGCCCCGCGCGAAACTCTCCTCTCGAACGTTCGGCGGAATCCGACGGAGCAAGGGACCCCCTAGGCATGGACGGCGGGGCGATCAAGGAAGCAGGAGAAGGCGAGGTCTCGCGGTCCATGAGTTGGACCAAGGCACCCGCAACCTGTGCTTTCAACGCGAGCGATTCGGAAGTATCAGAACCGCGTGCGATTTGACCCGCGAGCGCTTCCACCCGGGCCTGGATTTGTTCCCGCAGTTCGGGCCCAGGAGCCGCAATTTCGCGCCCCAGGCCATCACCGACCGCCCCAAGCTGTGCAAGCTCTGCCGCAGCGCTTCGGATCTCTCTGCGCGCCGCCAAGTCCGCGCCGGCAGGCGCCGCCAAATCGTCTAGCACATTTCGAATCTCCTGCCGTGTGGCCAAAACACGGTCGGATTTTTGCACGGCCAAAGGCGGCAGAGTGCCATTCTCAAAGTCGTTCAGAACCCGGTTTTCATGGCGCGCAAACGGCATCGATACGGACGGGGCAAGGACCGAAAAACCGCTCTGCCGCAAAATCTCCGTGACGTCGTCGCGGGTGACTGCGCCCTTTTGCCTCAAGATTCCGAGCTGTCCTGCAGCGACAGAGACCCTCGCCTTGATCTTCTCGACGAAAGCGGCCGCTTTCTCGTTGCGAAAGCGTTCGACTTCGCGGCGGACCGCATTAAGAGTCTCCGCAAGAGGATTGTCTGTGTAAGCGGCTCCGTGCCGTTCGTAAAAGACCCGGACCAGACGGTCGATATAGCGCGTATAATCGGCGGCCTCCGCGAGCCTTCCCTCCGCCGCAAGGCCCCTAAGAATATTGTCACGCCAAAGTTTGAGAGTCTTTTTGAACGCCGGCGCATCGAGCTGTGCGACAAGCTTTTCCGTGCAGTCTCGGGCAAAAGCGTCATAAAGGCTTTCGTTGGACTTACGGTCGTAGGAAAGTTTCCCCTTCATGACGTCTTCGTAGTATTCCTGGCCTTCGAGGGATCCGATCTTTGGCATCACGACGGCATACGAATAGCCTGATTTTTTTAGGAGCTCTTCAAACCCTTTCGCGTGAAAACCTCCCGTGATGACCGCGGCACGATTTGTCGCTTCCGAAATCAAAAGTTTTTGCAGGGCCTCGTGGAAGGCCGTGTCCCTCTCCATCGCAAGGCGATAAAACTCCAGGGCAGGAACCGCGAGCTCCCGCGCATCGCCGAGCAGCGCCATGACCGACTCAGGATCTTTTTGGTAGGCCTCGAGTTGATCACGGCTGAGCTCCATGCGCGCAAGGTTCTCGAGAAGCCAAAGCCGCCGGTAATCGCCTGCGATTCGCTCCGCGGGCACTCCTTCTTCCCACAGGTTTTGGGCGGCACGAATGTAATCGTCAATTTCGTCAAAAAGACGGGTTCCTTTGATGTGGGTCAGCATTTCCCGAATCCCAAGCGCCTTCTTCATCAGCGGAGTCAAACGGCTTTTCAGACCGAGCGACTTACCGGCTTCTACCAGAGTCCCCAAATAGGATGAGGCATCCATCTGCCCCGTCCGGTACAGCTGCTCATCGCGGGCAAAGGCCATGGCACGGTCCCGGTCAAGCATCGGAAGGTATTTCTTCCTGAAGGACTCTGCCATTTGGCGCACGGCGATGTCGAGCCCCTTGTCACCTGTCACGGTTTCAGACTCAAGGCCCGCGATCAGCTTCGAGAGCTCCGGATAGCGGTCCGCCAGGTTCCTGAGTTTTTCCCGCGAAGCAAGGAATGCGGCAAAGTCGGCAAGGGACGAGGTCTCCCGGAGAAACGCGGAAGCCTTTTCATGGAACTCATTGTGCTCGGCGCCGTAAACCAGGAGCCGTTCGCGATCCAGCGCTGACGTAACTTCTGAGGTCTTGTCCAACACCTTCTCGCGAGCACCGATACCGCTAAGATAGGCCGCATAATTTGCCTCATAGAGATCCCAATCCTCGATGCCGAAATAGCCGGGGGCTTCTCCCCCTTGCGCAGACGCGAGCGCCGCCCCGCTCAACTCCGCGCGGCTCAAGTACCGGTCGAGGACTTTCTTTTTGACGTATTCGTCGGGAAAGGTTGCAACCAGAAGAGGGTCCAGGCGGTCACGGGCGCCTTCGACGGCGACCAATCCGAAGGCGTACTGCTTATGGAGATACTCGAGGATTTGACGGATATGCTGCTGCGCGTCTACGACTGCGTGGGCGTCCTGAATATAGACGATCCATGGCTGGCCTGCATCTCCGCGATGCTGAGCTTGTACCGTCCCAAGTTCTTCCGGAATTGTGATGAACTCGAGGGATTGATGAACCGCATCCGCTTGCCCCTGACTCCCGACAGTCATTGCGGGAACAGACTGGGCGTAAACCTGTTGACTGAGCCCAAAGAGAAGACTCACGCATCCCGCCGTCAGCCGAATCCATGCCGGATAGCGACTCACAAATAACTTCCTTCCGCGACTCAAGTTGCGTCAGTAGCCACACAACACGAGTGCGCAAATGGCCTTGTTTAATCTCTTATTAGAAGTCTGCCCGGTACGGGCGTGAAATGCAAATCAAATTGCTATATTTTGATAGGGCTTGCTATAACAAAGGCGGGATTTATTCGTCAAAAGTCAGTTTTGCTTACGGTCTTATCGCAAACGGCGCTACCTCACCCGCCGCGACGGATAACGATTCTTGATATTCAATTCGAAATAGCGTCCGTAGGAATCCGCACCCAGAAAATCCTGATAAACAGCCGACGGAACCCTGTCGTACTGGTAAATCTTGCCCTCGATAAACTCGACCTGCAGCATATCGCGCTTGGGCTCGTAGCCGATCCACTCGATCTCAGTCGACACCACCATTTGATTAATCATAAGTCCTCCTTTAAAACATTTCTCTCTGTTGTAGGTATCGGATGAGCGGCGGGAAAACTTAAGCTTTGGCGGTGAGCCAGCGCAAAATAGAGGAGACGAAATGCAGATACCGGTCGCCGATTTCAACGGACCGTCCCGGACATACGGACAGGCTCAGCCTTCGGCGGCCCCAGTCCACGAGACCGCCGCACCAATGGGGCGCCAAATCAGTCGTGAGCGCGGCCGTGCGACGATGAGGGTCGGAGGAGATCACCATCAGAGGATATTGACGGTCCCCATAACGCGGACGGTCCCTTCCGGGAATCAAGCTCCGGACGGTGAGAAGGACTTTGGAGCCCATCTTCGGGCGAACGCGATTCAGCCCGGCGATGACCGGAGGCCGAAGAAACGACAAACCCTTGAAAATGGAGGACGGCGAAGCCCTGAAGATGTGACCGCCGCTCGCCAAATGAACCCGGTCGTCACCCGGCAAGCACGTCACGGGCAGCTGCCGTTCGATCAGAGAACCCTTCCATCCACCGAAGGGCCCTGCAAAGGAAGCCCACCCCCCCACCATCATCAATCCGGCCCCTTGCTCAACAGACCCGGAGAGCATCTCTTCGGCTCCGGGCCCCATCCGATGACGGGGAAAATCGCTCAAAATGAAGGCATCGTAAGATCGACGCAGGTGTTCGCGCGTCATGAATCGATGAGGAGGAATATGAGTGAAGGAATACTTCAGATGACGCAGAATCGCGACCAAATACCCCGCAGGTCCCTCGGGCGGGCCATCACCGGCGTAGAGAAGACGCTTTGAGGCCATTACCAGAATCGGCTCAGCGCCTTTTGGGTCTCCGGGCCAGCCTGGCCGTCGGCTCGCAACCCCTCCGACTGCTGGAATTTCTTGACCGCGTTCTTCGTTTGCGGCCCCATGATCCCGTCGACGTCTCCTGAATAAAATCCGGCCTGCTTCAGCGCTCGCTGGACCCGCTTCGCGTCAAACACCGCCGCGGGCCCCAAGCCCAGGGAACGGTTTTTTTTCACGAGCCTGCTTCCGTAATTAAGCAAAGTTCGCAGATCGCGCCACAAGGCCTTACTGCCGAGCATAGCAATAACAGCCGTACGGTCGAAGAGCTTTATTTGGCCGACGAAGCAGTGCTTGGCATTACGGGTCCACCCCGTCTTTCCGATGACCTCCGTGGACCCCCTCAAGAGCATCTTGTTATGATTCTTGAGGGCAATCTGCCGGCCGGAAAGGCTTTCGATCGTCGTCGTTTTCATCTTCATGGTTTCGAGAATAAAAGTGTTCCGCTGGGCGGCGCTCATGATCAGCGCCATATCGAGCGCCGTCGAATACTGATCTTCAGCCGGGAGACCGCTCGCCCGGAGGAAATGGGAATTCTTGCACCCGATCGAACGCGCCTTCTCGTTCATCATCTGTGCGAAGCCGGCACGGGACCCGCCGGCCGCCACGGCTAGAGTTTCTGCCGCATCGTTGGCCGAATTGATCAGCGTCGCCCGAAGGAGATCGCGCACGCGGTAGCGCTCTCCGCCGGCTAAATGAATTTTGGAGGGCTCGACCGACTCCACGGATTCGGGAACGGTGACGACGGTATTCAGGTCCATGTGCTCGACCACCACAAGCGCCGTCAGAACCTTGGTGGTGCTAGCAGGCGCACGCTTACTGTTGAAATTTTTTCCGTAGAGTAACCGGTGGGTCGTGCCGTCCATCAGGACCACGGAGACTGCGGACACAGGGGCTCCCGCCGCCAACGCCTCCTCGAGAGGAATCACCGAGCCGGCGATGAGAACGAATACGGACACAAACCCACTGAGGAGCTTACGCATGATCTTATTTCGCATATCTGCTTAATTTTATCGGGTTTTTCAGATAAAAGCTTGAGAAATGCGTAAAACGCAATCTCATTTCATTCTACTTTAGCTTTAATTCTGACATTTTTATGGTATGATGTCACGAAATTTGATGGATTTTTCATAAGGAGTCCCGCAAGGATTTACGCTTTCATCTTATTGAAAAGGTTGCAAGGCGGTCGTAGCTCAGCTGGTTAGAGCATCAGATTGTGGATCTGAGGGTCACGGGTTCAAATCCCGCCGACCGCCCCACTTTTTCTTGCGAGCGAGTTTAGAAAAAGTGGTCCCAGGACGGCCAGAGGCCGGACGTGGGACTTCGTTATATCGAAAGAGCTCTCCTGCGCTCACACCCGGAGTACGGAGTCTCGCGAGACGGTTACAAAGCCGGAGTTCGTGAGAATCTGACACGTGTACTCGTAAGAGATCCCGTCCTGGGAATGCCAATCGCAAACCTCACTGCCCTGGGGCGCCTGCGCGCTTTGAGCGGGCGACATTTCTGGGATTTCTGAAATTTTTCGAAGGACGATCCGGTCCACGGCGAGATATTGCCCCGGCGCCATTGGCCCTGCTGCGAGCAGAAAGTCATGAGCTCCGGACGAGAGTTGAACGGTGAATTTATACGACTGAAATTGCCAATTGCCGTTGCTCACGGACATCGTCGCAGGGGTATTCCCGTCGATCGAAAAACTCAGCTTCGGACGGACAGGATTGCCCGCTTCGTAGGCAGCCGCGGCGATTTCCACCTCATACACCCCCGGCTCCGAAAGTTCGGCAGATTCCGCCAGCGCACCATCCCCCCATAGAAGCGCGTAAGTTTCCGCCCTCCAATGCCCTCCTGTCGCGCTCATCCCTTCAGCTTCCAAAAGTCTGCGTGCGGACCGATAGGGAATTTCTCCGGTTTTTCGGAGAATGATTTTATCCACGGCGATCCATTGGCCGGCCGCCGTCAGGAAAGCTCCCACGCTCAAAACCGGATGTCCCGCGGTCAATTCGATCCCCGACCACTTGTAAGATTGGAACGGGCCGTAGCCGCCGGGCACGTTGAGGGGGCCTTGGATCATATCCGAGCCCAGAGAAACCCTGATTTGAGGCTGTTGGGAGTTTCCCGCGTCATAGGCATTCGCATAGACCTCGACCTCATAAATTCCGGACTCCGCGATATCGGGAACCGCCTTCACTTCGCCGTTGGCCCAGACAATGACGTACTCTCCTCCGTTCCAAGTCCAGCCGGACGCGGTCATGGTTTCCGCTTGAAATTCCATACGGTCGTCCCGGTAAGGCATCGCCCCGCGGCGATGGAGGAGAATTTTGTCCACGGCGATGGCCTGGCCCGCGGCCGTGCGGAAAGCCTCCAGTTCTAGCCGATGACTGCCTTCGGCCAACTCGACACCGCTCAGCACAAAAGAATGGAATTGCCAGTTGTCGTTATTCATATCGAGGGGAGCCGCAACCGTATCCCCGTCGACGGTCACCCGCATCTGCGGGAGCGAGGGATTCGCCGCATCGTTTGCGTTTGCGATGATTTCGATATCATAGATTCCGGGATCATCCACCACGACGTCGGAAGTCAATTGACCGTTCCCCCATAAAAGGTTGAAAGAGCCTCCGTTCCACGTGTCTCCCGAAGCCGCCATGTTTTCCGCTTCCAAGAAAACTTCGGGCTCGGGAGTCAGATGGAGGCCGCTGATCGCGTCGAGCGGCAGGAGATTGCTTGCCTGAGGAAAAAGGATCACGAGCTCGCCGATGCCCCAATAGAGGCCGTTCTCCGGAACCGTGATCCATAATTCTTTGCTTCCCTGCCCGGTCGCCTCCAGGTCAAAAGTCGTTTTGAATATCGGCGCGTTGGACCCGGCATGTTTGAGCTCCAATTTCGCACCCTCCACTCGTTCGGGCGACTGGTACGTCAAACGGATCCGGCGCCCGGAGGCGATCACTTTTTTGCCCAGCCTCCAGGAAACGCCTTCATAAGTCACACCGTCGTCCGCAGTATATTCAAACTCACCCGGCGTACCGCCCTCCGTCAATGAGACCGTGGCTTGCGGATTCCAGACCGCATCCAAATCATCCGACAAACCTTTGGCGTCCAAATAACGGGCCATGTAATCCGGGCCGTTTCCGGTCATCCCGACCACAAACGTCACAATATTATTGAACACCTGTTCGTAAACGACCCGGCCGCCGTAGCTGACGTTCTTACCTTCCCATAATCCGTGTTCCGATATCAGATCGCGGTGGTGTTCCAGAATATCGTCGAGCATAGCGTCCACAGCCTCGGGGCGAAACATGTGAGCTCCCCCCAGACTATAAACCGAAGGCGTCGTTTCAACGGTCGTGACGTTTGCGATTTGGCCGATCCCTAAAGGAAAATCATACATCACGCGGTCCGAACGCAGGCTGACCAAGGAAAAATCCAGGGGGAAACGCCCGTCGCCATCAACGGCAAAAACAATTTCGTCAAATCCGGCGTTCGCCGGATCCAGCGTCCACGGAATATGGATTTGCCGTACTTGGTTATTCGTATCTTCCTCGGGAATCGGAACCGACACCAGCTCCGTCACCCCGTTTGTCACACGTTTAAACTCGAGGCGCGCGTTCGGCATCACCGTATCCGAAGCATACTCAAAAACCATATCGGTATTTTGAAAAGTAAAAGGGCCGTGATTAAAAGCCACCCCGATCCCGTTATTCGTAGGGCTTTGCAAATGATAGCGCGTATCCCCGCCTTCCCAACTCGTACTGAAGTGATCATTGGCCCAACTGAACGCTTGGACCAGGTCCGGATCGATGGCCCCCTGCTCGTTGCGACGCCGCACCAGTTGAGCGTCGACAACATTGTTACTTGCAGACAAAAATCCGGGATGTCCCTGTTCCCGGGCAAAATCGAGCTGAACGTCGGTGTAGGTTTCGATCAATCCGCGCAGATCGGGATTCATGGATTCGGGCATCAGAAGCGCGGGCCAATAAATCTGGAACGCGCCGCTCCAAGGAGAAAGGACCTCCCGCTCAAAAACAACGTTTCCCGCATCGTCCTTGCGCGTGTAAGTGCGGGTCTGGAAATGCAGATCCGTGTAGGGCGACGACGGAAACCCGTACTGTAGGCTCAGAAACAACATGGGGCTGCTGCTTTCCGCCCCGAAATAACCGACGGTGCCGGAAACAGCCCTGTCCTCCTGAATGGTTTGATGAAAATAGTCCCCGTTCTCTTCATAAAGCAAATCGTATCCTTCTCGCTGTGCTTCCAGAAAGGCGTCGATTTTTGCCAGGATTCCGTCTTGGCCGCGATGGACACCGGGATTGTCCGCCAGCGACTCGTCAAGCAGGGCGCCATAGGCCACCGCGAGGGCGGCTGACAAATTCGTGTTGTCCTCGAAGGCGGCCTGGTGGCCGTAAGATCCCTCTAAAGGCATCCATTCCTTCTCCATTTTGCCGTCCCCGTCCCTGTCGACGTCATAATAGCCGAACCACGGAAGCAGACCGGCAATCCCCAGCCTATCCTGATCGGCGAGAAGCTGCGTGGTGAGCCGGTCGAGCCGCTCGACGGCTTCAGTTTTATCGATCCAATACGTGACCAAATTTCCCGCAGCAATCTCAGCCAACAGATAGGCGTAAAAACCAAAATTGGAGGGTTGCGTAAAATTCTGCCCCGACCAGCCTTCGAACGGATAAGGGTTGTCCTCGTCCACCATGCCGAATCGGGGGTCGAAATACAGAAGGTTGGCCTGCGTCAAAAGATCCTGCGAGGAGGTCATCTCTTTGGGAATGACCCGGTAAGCAACCAGATTAGACCGAAGGCCTAAAGGATCCTGCCAAGAGATCTTCCCATACCGGTCAGCAACGAAGGATTCCGCCGTTTGCCACACGCCAGGGTCCGCCGAGGTCTCATATTGCACTTCATAACGCAACCCTTTCATCGCGGAATCGATTTGCATCGTCCATTGATTATGTGAGTTCGGCGCGGCGATCATCTCGGGGAATACCACGGGGACCGTCGCCGCGACCCCTCCCGTATTTCCGGCAATTTCAATCCGTTCGAGAGAACCATCGGCGGGATTGAAATAATCCGTTGTGAGCAGTTGCGGCGTTTCGGAGGCGCTTGCGGGCAGCAAAACAACGGCCGATCTGGAGCCGGACAGACCAAGACGAACCCTGTCCGAATCAAAACGGACGTTTTCCAAAACTCCCGTGAGGGCAATCCTCTTCTCAGGATCGAGAGAATTTTGAACGTAAACCGCCGAATCTCCGGAAGAAGTCACGGTCCCATAGACCACCACGGATGCGTCGGGCGAAACGTCGGCAACCGTTTGAGCCGTAAGGTCTCCCCCGGAAAACAAAACGGTCGTTTGACCGGTCCAGGAATGCCCGACCTCGAGTTTATCCCCAGAGCTTTCATGGGTCATACGAAAAGCGTAAACGGGATTGGACGGAGCCGGAGTCCAAACTCCCGTAACCCAACCCCCTTGCGCGGGCGAGTTCGCCGGGAAAGAATCCGATTCGGAGGTTGCCTGCGACAATGCCGGCGATTCCATCAAAAATTCATCGCTCGTCGGGGTGGGATTTTCCGCAGCGGCGGAAGGTTCAGGTTGGAGATCCTCCGCCGATTGCTGGGGAGGATTCAATTGCAAAGGGTCAGGGACCATTTCGGGAGAAGGAAACGCAAAGGAAATCTGTTGGAAGAAAAAAACCGCAGCGGTCACAAGAGCTCTGACTTTCACAGATGGTCCCCCTATTTTTTATGAGCCGAAAAATACGACTAAATAATACCATATGAAAAGTATTTTTAAAAGCCTTCTAGCAAAAATTTACCTCCCTCTCAATATCTCAAATGTTCTACCTTGATAGAAAACATGGTATGAGGGGCCGTCCTCGATAGCGTGAGAATGATATTGCTCATCGGCCGGGTAGGAGGTCCTGAGTCGATAACACTTTTTAGGACTTACCTTGTCTCTTCACTTTGTGTACGTACAAGTGATCGCGCGGCAAGCCATGTAGCAAATCTGCTTCAGCCCGTCTCCCTATCCGTATAAATTACCGACAGGTTGCCTGCGCGGTCTCGGTACTGAACGGAATAGGCGCTCGGGCCGTCTTCGAGCTGGGAGGGAGAAAAGTCGACGGCATAACGAAAGGCGAGCTCCTCCTCATTCCCCCACGCGTGCCATGTTTCCTTATCGTAGGAGAACAACCCGGCGCCATTCATCGTATAAAGAGTTCTGGAGCGGTCCTCGAGGGATCCCCAATCGCCCCAGGTCGCTCCGCCGTCAATCGACAGCCGGTAATCCCCCATTTGGGAAAGCTCATCCGAGGCTTTCATTTCAACGGTGAAAGTCCGGGTGGAAACATAATCCTTACCGCTATTGAGCCGGACGGCTCCTTCGGGCGGACGCGTATCCAGAACAATGGTATCGCGGTAGGTTTTCACTTCCCCGGCCAAGTTGCGGAATTGACACCGGATTCCCTTTTCCCCGTCACCGGCAGGCATCGTCACAGTTTTATGGGCCGAAAAGCTTTCCCAGGGTGAAAACACGACGCCTTCGGCGGACTCCCATCCGTAGCGCATTTGCGTCCTTTCACTCGGAGCGTTGCCCGCAGAAAGATCCAGTTCCACCTGCAGGCTGTTCGCGAACTCCTGACCGTTTTGGATCGAAATGCTGGGCAGTTCGGAAATTTTACGGAGAATGAAGCGGTCGACCGCGATCGACTGTCCGGCCGCCGTCCGGTAGGCCCCGATCTCAAACTGATGCCGGCCAGCCACGAGCTCCAGCCCAATCAACTTGGTCGAATGGAAATGCCAGTTGGCATTACTTACCTCCACGGGCCCCTGGACTATACGCCCGTCCGACAAAAACTGCAGCTGGGGCAACACCGGATTTCCGTTGTCATTTCCGTTCGTCAAGAGTTCGGCTTCATAAATTCCAGCTTCGAGGATGTCGGCAGAAACCGAGACCTTGCCGCCGTCCCACAGCATCGCGTAGGTTCCTCCGTTCCAGGTCCCTCCCGAAGCCGTCATAGCTTCCGCTTCAACCCCGACCCGTGCGGAGAGAAACCGGATATCGCCCGTTTTGCGCATCACGATCCTGTCCACCGCGAGAGTTTGGCCCGGGGCCGTTCGGTAGGCGCCTACCCCAAACAAATGCTGTCCCGCAGTCAGCTCGACCCCGCTTAACTTATACGAATGAAACTGCCATTCGCGGTTGCTGCTCACCTCCATCGACCCTTGGACCATATCTCCGTCCAGTGAAAACTGAAGCTCGGGCAGCAGCGGGTAGCCGTTATGATTGCCGGTCGTGAAGATCTCGACTTCATACATTCCGGATTCGCTGATTTGAGAAACCGCTGAAACTCCGCCGGTGCCCCACATCGTCACATAAGCGCCGCCGTTCCATGTCCCGGCCGATGCCATCATCGCTTCCGCCTGGATTTCGAGCCGGGGCACCGGCAGCGATGGGATTTCACCGGTCTTACGAAGCACAATCTTATCCACTGCAATGTACTGCCAGGGCCCTATCCGGTAGATGCCGGCGTCCAACCGATGTGCGCCCCCGGAAAGTTCAACCCCGGTCAGCTTATACGATTGAAACTGCCAGCCGTTATTGGTCACAACGAGCGGATGCTGGACTCTATTTCCGTCCAAGGTCAGCTGCAGCTCCGGGAGATATCCCGTCCCGGCATCGTTGGAGATCGCGAAAACATCGATGTCATAAATGCCCGGCCCAACCGCGAAGGGATCCGTCGACACCGCGCCGTTGCCCCACAGGTTGACATAGGTTCCGCTGCTCCATGCCTCCCCCGCCGCCGTCATCGCCTCCGCCTCGAGTGTATAACCATCCGCAGGAGTCCATCCGCTTTTGAACGTCACGCTCCAATGAACCACGGACTGATTCTCCGCTAAGTCCGACTCCGTAATCGTAAGGTCATTGACGCCTTCGACGAGGTCCGTGAACGTCTTTGTTTTTTCAACGCCGTCCACCGCGTAGCGGAGGGTCACTTCCGGCTCCGCGACCCAGGAGGGGGTCGCCTCATCCAGGACAACCGCGGGCGCAACCGTGTCCAGGATAATGGCCGCCGAATAGACCGTGCTTTCATTTCCGGCGTTATCATAATATTTGACGTAGACGAACGTTTCGCCGTCTCCCGGTGGAAGCGTCAGCACTTTGGTGCTGATAAACGGCTCGACCACCGTCCATGTCTGATTGTCCGTGGAAAAACTCATCGCCCCCACGCCGGTTGACGCCGGCCCGGGCCCATTGGCGTTGAGGTAATTGATGATGACGAGCACATCGAGCGGCGATACAAAATTGTCTTTGCTGGCATCGAATTGGCGGTTCGCGTTGTTGACAGGTTGAGAACCGTAGACATTAAGATAATTCGTCACAGTCAGCACGTCCAGCGGGCTGATGAGGTTATCCCCCGTAACATCCAATGGCGAGCAGGGATCCTCCGCCGACAGCGTGAGCGTCACCTCGCGTGAGCGGGTATACACGGCCCCTCCGTTGATCGCAAGGGTTCCCGCAGGAGGAACGGTATCGACCACGGCCTCTCCAAGGCTCTGAAGCACTGCGGAAGCTTGTTCGTACGCTTCCTCTTCGTCTGAGGTAAGGTCCTGTTCGGGATCCGCCGGAGACAACGCATCGAACCCCCCTAAAAACTCGTCGCTTGTCAACGGCACCGGCGGCACCGCTGAAACTTCGAAACGGTTTTGCTCGTCGAGTGCTTTTTGCGGCGTGACTGGCTCGAGGGCATCCGGTCCTGTTTCTACGGACGAGGCGCAAAGGATTTGCTGGAAAATAAAAAGGGAAAGGGTGAGCAAGGCGACTAGTTTTAAACGCATGATTGACTCCTAGCAAGCCCTCGGGCTTTTGGGAAGCGTTCGAGTGGGTCGATCACACAGATGACAAATTTTAGTGCCGTCGGCCGACGAGGGTCAATGGCTAATTATCATCCTGAAAGCCCTTGATCCTCCATGCTCCTATGCGCTATGAATTGATCACGAAAAGAGGCGGACATAAATGCCTCGGATTTTATGGACAGATTTGCGAAACGCGGCTAAACTTTGACCCATAGCGTTCCCATTGAAACAGGCATGAGGGCTCCCCCGTGAACACTGGCAATATCTTTCGTTTCGTTTGTATAGCATTTTTTTTATTGACGTGCTTTGTACGACCTTCATATGCCCTCAAAAGCTGGGACGAAGCGGAGGACGAGCGGGAGGCCGCCGAAGAAGTCGCCTCCGACAGCCTGGCCGCCGCGCAGGAAATGGGGTCGGGCATTTATGGCCGCGTTGAAAACTGCGACCCCGCCGCGAACCGACTCACCGTCCTTCCTACCGATACCGTCGAAAACACCGACCTGGAAGACGCACTCAATGTTGACCCGCAAACTTTCCGCGTGACTAAAAAAACGACCCTGACCGGCATCCGTTCACTCAGCGAGATTACTTTCGGGGATTTTGTGACGGTGGATTATTACGCGTTCCGAGGTTCCAATATCGCAAGCCAAGTGACTTTTGAAAAAGCCGCTGAGCACAGCGAAGAATCAGACCATACTGCCCCCTCGGGGCAAAAAGATCTGGCGGATTTTCCCGTGACGACAACCGCCGATCAGGATAAAGGCAATGAGGATCTGGTCGGATAACTCATCGAAGGTCGGGGTTTAGCCCCAGTGAGTCGTCAGCGCAAGGCTTACGACGTGAGCGTCGTAGCCGTTGCCGGTGCCGCTGTTCTCGTTCGGGCGGTACTGGCTGAAAGCATATTGCGGTTCTATCGTGAGGTCTTTTCGGAGGTTCCACCGGCAGCCCGCGGTTAATCCTACCTGAGCATAATCGGCACCATAAAAAACAAGGTTCGAGGCGTTATAGCGCTCGAAATCGCCGTAATTGTTGGCGGCGGTGTAGAACAGATTTCCGTTGAAGTTCAGATATTCGCGCGGCTGATAATCCGTACCAAACATCCAGGTATAGAAATTCGATGTGAACGTCGGAAGAAACGTCTGGCCGGCAATTTTGGTCGCTCCGACGGTCTTCGTCTCGGCGTTCTGCTTGGTGAAGGAGCCGGTCACCGACCAGTCGGCCCTGGGGTAAACGGTCATGTCATAGATCCAGCTATGGCTCAAGACGTCCGCTTTTTCGTTGACGTTATCGTAAACCGCCCGAGTCTCATGGCGCGTATCGTCAAGCAGATAGCGCAGGGAGGTTTGCGCCCAGGAGCAAGGCTTCAGCGTCACCCGCTGGTTGAATCCCGCCGTTCTCGTGTGCATGTTTTCGAGAAATACCTGCCCGTTCAGTCCCCTCACGCGCATGCCATCTTCTAAACTCATGTCCTTTTGCCGGAGCCGGAACTGCGAAGCCATGTTCAGCATGCGAAACGGCTGAATGTCGGCGCCCATCGTCCAAATGGCGGCCGGCTCATCAATCACCGCATCCCGGGTTTGAAAATCGCTGGCCGTCGCCGCCGCCGCTCCCGGAATTCCCGTTCGGTTCACACTCAAATGGTTCTGCGATTGCTCGAACGATAGGTCGGTGTACACGGCGGACCTCGGAATCGCCTTACTGCGCAGTCCGAACGTTTCCGCGACTTTATAGGTGGCGCTGTCCGTATTCGTTTGGCCTGTATTATCGATGATACCGATGGTGGCCGCCGTATCATTCGGATAATACGAACTGGCATCCCGTTTCGAAACTTCGGCCTTGAGGCGGGTGGAGCCGCTGATCCACCACCACGGCTGAGCCATAAAATTGGCGACCCATGAGTTCACCGCCATGTGATTATGAGCGCTCGCATCGGGCTTGTTCAGATTGGCGAAATTAGGCGCCCCGTTCGCCGTATACTGCTGCGCGTTGAACCGGGACTGATTCGTTAAATGTTCGAAGCGGTAAGCACTCGAAGCAAAAAACTTGTCATTCTGGTACCATCGGTCGGCGCCCACCGTGCTCGTCATGACGTCCCCTTCGGTGACCGTATCCTCACGCCGTTGATCCGTATTCGCCCCGGAAACGTTCGACAGCCGGACTTCATAGGCCTTTGTCTTAGTGCGAAGCACCTCCCAATCCTGTTTGCCCATCACATGGTATCCGCCAAGATTATGCTCCGCCTTGATCCCGAACGTATCAACGCTTTCGTCGATTTCCTTCCAAGAGGGAGAGGTCTTCTTGTTGAGCCCTCCCACTGTGATCGTATCCCAATTGAGCATTGATTTCGAGCCGTCCTTGAAGGCATGATCGTAATAGACCGAGACATTCGGCAAATCCGGCATGGTGATGCCTGCCTCGAAGCCGAAATGACCGATGTCGAGCGAAAGGTCCCGCCCAAGGCTGTTGGAGGACATCACCGGATAAATCTGATACATGCCGCCGTAGGTATCGTAATATTTCCGGAACTGCTTGTAATCGAACCGGACATAGCCGGTGTCTTTCTTAGTGACGACGGCCGAGCCCTTGTAATCCCCGTTCGCAAAGATGGCGTGACCGTCCATGTCGACCGCGACATCCTCTCCGTAGAGGTACCGCATCGCAAAATCCTTGATTCCGCCGATATAGCCGCGGTCCTGCCAGCTATTGGCTGAATATTTATGATTGTCCCCGCGCACCATGGCCACTTGGACGGGCAGCACGGTTGCGCTCATCGTCACGCTCCGAGGCGAACCTGCAGCCGCGTTTTCCTGAGCAGCAGGACTCGGGGTCGTAGAAGCAGCTGAAGACAACGTTGAAGCGGCGGGAGCCTTGGCTGCCTGGACTTCAGTGGCCGCAAAGGCCATATGATTTCCCCACAGAAACACAGCAGTAATTCCCAGGAGGGCGCGCACAGAAAGTTTCATACGAAAATCAATATCTCAAATGTTTGTCATAATTCGAGCCGTGAACAGCAACATGGCATTCCCCGCTGAAGCACGTCCCCTGACGAAGCCTGGCGGCGTGATCTGAAATCAGCGCCGCATCGGAATGGCAGCGCATGCACAAGGAAGCATCTCGCTGGCTCAACATCTTATCATTAATGGATCCGTGCACCTTGTGGCAGGTCGTGCACCCTTCTCGCAGGGCGAGATGTTCGATAGCAAAGGGACCGCGCTGCTCTTTATGGCATTTGAAGCAAAGCTCGTTGGTATCTTCAAGCGACGTAGAAGTCCACGGCCTGGCATCGGGTCCGTGCGGATTATGGCAGTCCGTACAGCTCATATGGCCTTCGGGAACCGGATGGTGATGAGGAAGGTTGAACTCAGCCTTCTTTTCCATGTGGCAGGCGTAACACATCGTCGGATCCTTGCTCGGATTGACGATCTTGACACCCTTCCCCCCCCCCGCTTCGACGTGAAGGCTGCCGGCGCCGTGGCACATCTCGCAGCCCTCCACCTTCACCCCCTCCATCGGAATGGAAATGCGCTCATGGGTTGCGAGTTTAAACTCTTTCATTTCTTTGTCATGGCAGGTCGCACAGGTCTCGGAGCCGACGTAGGTCGCCCCCGGGATATTATGCATTTCGAGGGCCTTGCGGATGGTCTCCATGTCCCGGCAGGAAGTCAAAAGCCCTCCGGCAAGCGGGATTAAGCATAGCAAAAATAGCTTCCGGGGATCTTTGATGTTCATCTGGATGCGCATAATAACGGAATTTCTCAAGAAAAGTAAAGCCCTATTTCCCTGAATACGTCACGCGTAACTGTGCAGTCCCGGAAGCAAATAGGCCACTCCCAAATAAGTGAACAAAACCGACAAAAAACCGGCAAACGCTACCCAAGCCAGACGACGCCCTGTCCATCCCTGCATAAGGCGCAGATGGAGGTAAAGCGCATAGATCAGCCATGTGATGAGCGCCCAGGTCTCCTTCGGGTCCCAGCTCCAATAGACCCCCCAGGCATCGTTGGCCCAAACGGCGCCCGAGGCGATTCCAAGCGTGAGCATGGGAAAACCGAAAAGGATCAGTTTGTAGATCAAAAGGTCGAGCTTCTCCGGTGTCGAGACCTTTTTCGCCGCCGGCGACAGGAAAACAATGCTGGTGACAAACGAAACCGCAAACGCTCCATAGCTCAAAAAACAGGTCGTCACATGC
>Ga0172379_10003180_pt1 | contig 26815 bp, 24 predicted proteins | sample GrowelOW334metaG_FD_119756 | JGI IMG/M metagenome (GOLD analysis project Ga0172379, IMG submission 119756) | Groundwater microbial communities from an aquifer near a municipal landfill in Southern Ontario, Canada - Groundwater well OW334 metaG | ecosystem: Environmental > Aquatic > Deep...
AAGATTATTCCCGATGGTTTGGTGGTGATGTTTGTAATCGCAGGACTTGCCAAGATGTTTTTGCCACTTTTTTACGGTGGGAATTTTCATCTTTTGAATTTTTTGGCCGGCTTTATTTTCTTTGTACCATTTTATTTGCTTTGGAAAGTTTCAAATGGCAGATGGATTGGACTTGGTGATGGCAAATTAGCCATAGGGATTGGAGCTTTTCTTGGTTTTGAACTTGGCCTCACGGCAATTGCTGTCGGTTTTTGGACTGGAGCAATATTTGGCTTGGCGTATTTAGGAATTCAGCGCGTTTGCGATTCTGTGTGGTTTTCTCGCTCACGTCTCGGATTGTTTTTTGCTCGAAATAGTCTTACAATGAAGAGTGAACTTCCATTTGCACCGTTTCTCATTATCGGAGTTTTGATAGTATTCTTTTCTGGTTTTAATTTGTTCTTAATTGACTTGTTTTTATAAAATGGAGAAAAAATACTCAACAAACAAAGGATTTACTTTCGCTGAGCTCATGATTACTGTGACGATTATGATGATTATGACAAGTGTTGTAATTTTTAATTATAATCAATTCAATGACAGCACACTCCTCAGCCAATTTGCTTATGATCTGTCTCTTACTATTCGTCAGGCTCAAGTCTATGGCGTGGCGACGAGGGAAGGAGGGATGACTCAAAGTGGACAAATCACTACTGCCAATGCCAACTCCAATGCTTTCAAAAGTGCTTACGGTGTGCATTTTGAAGATGGGACCAATTCTTTCTTTATGTTTGTTGATTCAGGTCCAATACCGAATGGTAAATATGATTCTGGTGAAGTTGTGTTACAGACATATACTTTTCAGAGAGGGATTAAGATAAGGCGATTATGCTTTAAGCCGGATAGTGGCAATTCAGGCACTTGTGCTTCCGGTAGCGGTGGTATTATTGATGCTATCGGGAAGTCTGCTCAAAGTTTGGATATTACTTTTTTGCGTCCAGATCCTGAAGCAAAAATAATACCAAATGATCCATCTCAGCCGGTAGGGTTCGCAATAATTTATTTGCAGAATGAAAGTGATACGATTAGAAGATCTGTTAGTATATATTCAACGGGTCAAATTTCTGTGCAATAAATCATAATGAAATCTTTCAATCACAAAAAAACAACAGCAGCAAGTTTTTCAAGGAAAGCTGGATTTACTTTGGTTGAAATGATGGTTGCGGTGTTTGTTTTTAGTGTTGTTATGGTACTTTCCACGGGTGCTATTTTCAGTATTATAGCTGCCAACAAAACTTCTCAGGCAGTTAAGTCTGTGATGGATAATCTAAGTAGTGCACTTGATAGTATGTCGAGAGAAATCCGGTATGGGACAGTATATAATTGTAACGACTCAGCTCCAAATTTTACTACACCAGCTTCATGTACTGGGAGTGACTTCTTTTCTTTTGTTGCTCGTCCTACCGATACATATATCAATGGTGAACACATAATATATACTTTTGCGCTTGATGCGGGATCTGACACTGCTGGTTATATAAATAAATGTACTGTTGGCACTGGTGGTGCTAGTGACTGTATTCGTTTAACTGCGCAGGAAGTACATGTTACAAGACTTAACTTTTATGTTAAAGGTGCATCAAGAAATGAATCTTCCCAGCCAGAGGTGTTGATGACAATTTCTGGATATGCCCAAGCTGGTCCAACTCAATCGACTTTCAACATCGAGACGTTGGTGTCACAAAGAAGTCCAGATATGTGTAAAGATATAATACCAGCCACGTTCAAGACTGGTACGACTTGTTCATAGTATGAAAAAAAATACTTACAAAAAAAAATACGGATTTTCTCTCATTGAAACACTAATCGCTGTTAGTATTTTGATGATTGCTATTGCTGGTCCGCTTTCGCTTGTGCAAGCGGGGCTTTTTTCTTCTGTCCATCAGCGCAATCAAGTGACTGCAATATATCTCGCGCAAGAAGCTTTTGAATACATAAAAAATGTGCGCGATACGAATGCTTATACTCAATACGGTGCGTCTCCTAAAGGTTGGTTGATTGGTCCGGATGGGTCAACTTCTCTCCTTGATACTTGTGGAACCCCAAGTGGAAATCCTACTGGTTGTTATGTTGATCCACATGGCACACTTTCTGGTAATCTTTTTGTCCAGTCTGCAAGTACGGCAATCCCAGCTAATGATTTATATTTAAATCAAAATACTGCGGGTGGAATCTTGTATGGTTATGGTTCTGGCGGGACAGTCTCACCTTATAAACGTACAGTTAAAATTACACCGATTGTGGCGACTGATGAAGTAATTGTTTCTGTAATTATTGAATGGAAAGACGGTACTGTTTCTCGCAAATATACTGTGAGTGAAAATATTTACAATTACCATTATGAATAGTCACAAAAATTCACAAAAAGGTTTTACCATATTGGTCGCTGTTGTGACAGCGGGGATTTTGCTTATCGTTGCCATGTCAATCGGAGGTGTTGCTCTCAAAGAACAAGTGCTTTCAACTGCCAATAAAGAATCTCAAACTGCTTTTTATGCTGCTGACACAGGCATGGAATGCGCGTTGTATTGGGATCAGAAGAGGGGGGCTTTTACCAAGGATGAAAATGGTAACCCTTCACCCTTACTAGCTTCTTCTGTTTGTAATGGTGTAAATTTGTCTCCTGAGACTGATGGCACTGGCACTGCTTACAGTTATAAATTTATGATCTCCGGAATAAAAGTTGGAGATGGTGGTGCCACGACTTGTTCGGTGGTTAAAGTTGATAAAGATACCAATTATCAGGATGGTAGTGTGATAAGAACAAAAACAGATATTTATGCATATGGTTACAATACTTGTGAGCCCTCACTTAGTCGGCTTGAGCGAGGTATTGAAGGACGTTATTAATTTCTGATTGCCATGACAGTGATTCCGAAAGACACACAGGAGCGATACGAAAAATTAAAAAAAACTATCGAGCGCTATCGATATGAATATCACGTGCTTGATAAAAGTGATATCTCTGAAGCGGCACTTGACTCTCTCAAAGATGAACTTTCCAAAATTGAGCAAGAGTTTCCAAATATTATAACCTCTGATTCGCCGTCGCAAAGGGTAGCCGGCGAACCGTTGCCGGAGTTTGTTAAAGTGACACATCGTGTGCCACAGTGGTCTTTTAACGATGCTTTTTCCGAAGAAGATATTCGTGGGTTTCATGAGCGTGTTTTACGTTTTCTTAAAACAGAAGGACAGAATGTTGTGCCGACTTATACTTGCGAGTTGAAAATTGATGGTTTGAAAGTGGTTTTGACTTATGAAAAAGGTTTGCTTAAGAATGCTGCAACTCGTGGTAGTGGCAAAGTTGGTGAAGATGTGACTATGAACATTAAGACGATTGAGTCTGTGCCGATTCGTCTTCATGAAAATATTGATTTGATTGTAGAGGGTGAAGTTTGGCTCGGTAAAAAACAATTTGATGCACTTAATGCTGAGAAGGAAAAAACTGGTGAACCGTTGTTTGCTAATCCTCGCAATGTGGCAGCTGGTTCTATTAGACAGCTTGATCCACGCGTGGCTGCTTCTCGTAAGTTGGATTATTTTGCTTATGACATCGCTGAGATTGAAACTGGTTTTCCTCCCACGCAATTTAAAGAGTTGGAGCGCTTGCGCGAACTTGGTTTTAAAGTAAACACTCACGCTAAAGAGTGTCCGACAATCGATGAAGTGATTGTATATTGGAAAAAATGGCAAGAGAAAAAGTCTGATCAAGATTATTGGATTGACGGTGTGGTTGTAAAAGTTAGTGAGAAAAAGTTACAAGATTTTCTTGGTTTTACTGGCAAGGCACCGCGATGGGGAATTGCATTTAAGTTTCCAGCAGAGCAAGTAACCACAGTGGTTGAGGATATTGTTTTCCAAATCGGACGTACTGGCGTGGTAACTCCGGTTGCTCATTTGCGACCAGTTTTGGTGGCTGGGTCAACGGTGTCTCGTGCGACGCTTCACAACGAAGATGAAATCAAGCGTTTGGATGTTCGTATTGGTGACACTGTAGTTTTGCAAAAAGCTGGTGACGTGATTCCTGATATTGTGCGCGTGCTGGCGCAAATGCGTACGAGTAAAAACGCTGGAAAAGGTAAAGCCTTCGTCTGGCCAAAACGGGTAGATGGATGTGGAGGTGACGGCAGTATCGAACGCATTCCAGGGCAAGCAGCATGGCGCTGTATTGTGTCTGGGTCTTTTGCTCAGACACAGCGTAAATTTTATTATTTTGTTTCCAAAAAAGCTTTTAATATTGAAGGTATGGGACCGCGTGTGATTGACGCATTGCTTGATGCAGGACTTGTCACAAACTTTGACGACATCTTTACTTTGAAAAGAGGTGATTTGCTCAACTTGCCTCGTTTTGCTGAAAAATCTGTAGACAATTTGCTTGAATCAATAGATCAAAGTCGAAGTGTGCCACTAGATTGTTTTCTTGTTTCACTTTCTATTCCGCAACTTGGAGAAGAAACTGCACGTGATGTCGCCGTTCATTTCAGCAAACTTCAAAATGTGGCAAGTGCTTCTTTGGAAGAATTGGTGTCGATTTATGGAGTAGGGGATATTGTTGCACAATCATTGCATACTTGGTTCTTGCAGAAGGAAAACAAACAACTAATTGAACGTTTGCAAAAGCAGGTTACCATAAAATCTGTCAAAAAAGCCTCTGTATCCAACAAGTTTTCTGGCAAGACATTTGTTTTGACTGGTTCACTTTCGAGTATGAGTCGTGATGATGCTAAAGCAAAAATTTTGGCAAATGGTGGACAAGTTTCAGGTTCGGTCTCTAGCAAAACAAGTTTTGTTGTTGCTGGGAGTGATCCTGGTTCAAAAAAGGATGACGCTGAACACTTAGGAGTGACTGTTATTGATGAAGAAACTTTTTTGAAGTTACTGTAAAAAAATGCTAGTATAACTCTCATGATTACGATTGAGGACATTCAAAAACTCTCTGAATTATCGCGTATAAAGATTGCTCCAGAAGAGCAGGAATCTTTGCGTTCTGAAATAGAATCTATTTTGGGTTATGTCGATCAGATTAAAAAAGCTACACAGGTTTCTGTTGTGGTGGATTTGTCTAAAAAAACTATTGCTGGGGAATTGCGCAATGTTTTGCGAGATGATGGTGAGTCTCATGTGCCGAGCGAGTTTACTGAAAAGATTCTATCCAGTGCACCTGTCCGTGATGGTAATTATCTGAAAGTAAAAAAGATTATGTAAAAAATCAACAAAATTTCCATGATTGATGTATCCAAACTTACCATAGAATCTGCGCACGATCACTTGATGAAAGGGGATTTTACTGCAGTTGAATTGACTCAAACTTATTTGGACATAATTGCCCAAAAAGATTCAGAAATAAATGCATATCGAGAAGTTTTTGCTGATGCGTTGGAACAGGCACAAAAGGCTGATGAACGAATAAAATTAAACAAAATTGAAAAGACAAACAATTTAACTTTGCTAACAGGTATTCCTTTTGCGATGAAAGATAATATTTTAATTGAGGGCAGAATTGCCGGTGCTTCTTCAAAGATTTTGGAAAATTACAAAGCAAGTTATGACGCGACTGTTACCAGAAAACTTAAAGACGCAGGTGCTGTTTTTATTGGTCGTACCAATATGGACGAATTTGCTATGGGTGGTTCAACTGAAAATTCCGCATATGGGGTAACTCGTAATCCTGTGGACCCAACGAGAGTTTCTGGTGGTTCATCTGGCGGAAGTGTTGCGGCAGTTGCAATGGATGGCGCTTTGGTTGCACTTGGCACTGATACTGGCGGATCGGTTCGGCAACCTTCATCGTTTTGTGGAGTGGTTGGACTCAAGCCTACCTATGGAGCAGTCTCGCGTTACGGGCTTATCGCAATGGGCTCTTCTCTTGATCAGGCTGGTCCGATTGCAAAAACAGTAGTCGACACAGAAATTATTTTCAATGCAATAAAAGGTAAAGACCGATATGATAGTACATCAATGGATTCACCGCTTGAAAAAAATGTTAAAAAAGAAAAGTTAACAATAGGTGTACCACGACATTTTATGCAAAAAGGTATTGACGCAGATGTGCTTGCAAATTTTGAAGAGACTTTGAAAAAGTTGGAAGAAGCTGGTCACACAATTGTTGACGTTTCTTTGCCGAACATTGATTATTCACTCGCTGTCTATTACATTTTGATGCCGGCAGAAGTTTCTTCAAACATGGCTCGTTTTGACGGAATGAAATATGGTGCGCACGCGGATGGTAAAAATTTGCTTGAAGACTACTTGTTAACTCGTGGACAATTTTTTGGCAAAGAGGTTCGTCGACGTATCATCCTTGGGACTTATGTTCTTTCAACTGGGTATTATGATGCTTATTACGGCAAAGCTCGCATGACCCAAGATTTGCTCAGGCAAGATTTTGCTGAGGCTTTCAAAACTGTTGATGCTATTGTAACCCCGACTTCCCCAACACCGGCGTTTAAAGTAGGGGAAAAGACATCCGATCCACTTTCAATGTATTTGGCTGATATTTTTACTGTAACAGCCAATTTGGTTGGAGTACCAGCTATTTCTGTTCCGTGCGGGTTTGTCCCAAGAGGGGAAAAAGAATTGCCTCTTGGTTTTCAAATTATGGCTTCGCATTTTAGGGAGGACATTGTATTTCAACTCGGTAAGGCTGTAGAAGGTGTTCGTTAAAATTTGTTAAATAACGTACAATAATACATATGGCTGACAAAAAAGACGACAAAAAAGGATCATCGGGGAAGACGGGAGAAGAAATCTTTATTATTATTTTTTTTCTACTTTTGCTCGCGGTGTTTATTGTGCGGGTAGTTGCATTTTTTACTCCAACTGATACTGGTGTTGGTGTTTCAAATTCTCCGTTTGAGATGTTAACTGGTGGTTCCAATGGTTGGTTCGCTAACTTTTTGCATTATGTAAATGTTACTGTGTCTGTCTATGTAACTGTTGCGACCATCTTTTCTATTGTCGCCTTTTTGGCAATTTTATATGTCGCCTGGGCAACGTACCAGTTAAAAGTTGAGGAAAAAAAGAAAGCTAAACTTGTAGCTGTTGTCAAAGACGAGCCTTCTATGCAAAGTCAAAAATGGCAACAGGTTGTGTCTCACGTTAATTCTCAAAATCCGGCAGAATGGAGACTTTCCATACTTGAAGCTGACGTGATGCTTGATGATATGATGCAGTCACTTGGATTTCATGGAGAGACTCTGGGTGAACGGTTGAAAAATACTTCAAAAGCTGATTTCAAGACCATTGATACGGCATGGGAGGCTCACAAAATTCGTAATGCCATTGCTCATGAAGGCTCCAGCTTCTTGTTGTCTCAACATGAATCAAAGCGTATTATCGGTTTGTACGAAATTGTCTTTAAGGAATTCTCTTACGTGTGATTGCTCAATTGCCTTACTTGATGTATAATACCGAACACAAATAGATCGCGGGGTGGAGAAGTAGTATCTCGGGAGGCTCATAACCTCCAGCCGGTCGTGCAATTCGACCCCCCGCAACAAGGAAAAATGCCCAGCAGGGCATTTTGTGTAAACAAGGTTGTTTTCTTTTGGTTACCGTATTATGATGGAATTTAAGTTGGTTTATATGTCGATGTAGTTCAATGGTAGAACGGGGGACTCATAAGCCTCAAACAATGGTCCGATTCCATTCATCGACACAATTATAAACAGTTAATATTATTTGCTCCAAGCCAATAAATCTGTTACATTGTAAATCAATGCGCTCGTAGTTCAGTTGGTTAGAACGCTCCCCTGTCACGGGAGAGGTCGCCGGTTCGAGTCCGGTCGAGCGCGCAGTTGACATTTATCTACTTTAATGTATCGTTGTAGGTGGAATAAGCACTTTGAAGTTGTTTCCTAAAGGGGCGAACGAGATTTGCTACAGCAGAAAGTGGCTTATGACTAGGCCGTTATCTGCTGTGGCAAATAGCCGCGCCCTATAACCTCAGGCAGAGGTAAACATTCGACTTTTATAAGTCAGAAAAGGAGCAACGGAATGGAATCTACAAAACAAAAGACGTACAAAGGTAAGCAAGAAGGCAAGACTGATTTCATTGAATATGTTGGGAGGGTTTTGGTTACGGAACCAAATAAATTTATCGCTAGCACAAATTTTGTTTGCGATATTTCACCTAAAGCGTCGGTAAAAATATTGCAAATTACCGATGAATTTACCCACCGATTTGTTGACAAAGTTGAAGAGCGAAAAGAAGCTCGTCCGAGATTTATGGCGCAGATTATGTTGAGTAGCCCGGCAACTGACGCTGATATCTTTGCTAAACTTGGCAAAAATCCAGAAGTTACTCTGGCAAGTGCTCACAGTTTGCTCGCCAAACAACCTAATGGCGAAGAAGGAGTATTGTTAAACAATTACTCCGACAACGTATTTTATGTACGGGATCGTTTTTCTAAGCTTTGTATTGTTACGTTTCGGTGGCGTATCAACAGTGGTTGGGTTATAGGTGCTAATGATTTGGGTAATAGTATGCGGGGTATTAATGTTCAAGTATTCCGTAATTTAGGAGCTTATTGAATTTGTTATATTGTAGGCCATCTTGTCATGAGGTGGCCTTTTTTGTATTTAAACTTACTCTGCTATACTGTTAATATGACTGAAATTGTTAAAAATTTAGCACCTCAAATTTTAGAGGAAATAAAGAAATCGCAACGTATTCTATTACATTGTCACCCAAATCCTGATCCGGATAGCGTTGGCGGGGTTTTGGCAATGATGCATGTGCTTGAAGCAATGGGGAAAGAGGTAACTGTGATTCGCGGTGATTCAGAAGTATCAGTTTCCTTCGGTTCATTACCAGGATTTGAAAAAATAGTACCTAAAAATTTTTTTGAAGTTGATTTGACTCAATTTGATTTATTTATAATTCAAGATAGTGGAGGACTTGAACAAATATCTCGCATCGCCCCTGTTGTTTTTCCTAAGAATATTAAAACAATTGTCATTGATCATCATGCAACAAATAATAATTTTGCACAGATTAATTTAGTTGATCCAACATATCCTGCGACCTGTCAGATTCTCTACGATCTTTTTATGCTGTGGGGTATTGCGATTACATCAGATATTGCAAAATGTTTGATGCTTGGAATATATTCTGACACAGGTAGTTTCAGATTTTCAAATACATTGAGTTCAACTTTTTCTGCGGCTGCTCGTTTGGCAGAAATTGCGCCAGACTACATATCAGTGATTTCTTTTATGGACAATAGCAGTACTCCTGGGCGAGTTGCTTTCCAAGCTCTAGCTCTTAGTTCTGTGACTTTGTATTGTCATAATCATGTTGCTATTTCAGCTGTTTCGTACAGTGTTTTGCAAGAGAAAAAAATTACTAAGGCAGACCTCTTTGCTGATGTTGCAAATATTTTGAAATCAGTTGTTGGTTGGGAGATTGGCGTCAAGATGGTTGAAGACCAGCCAGATGGAGTAAAAATAAGTCTGCGAACACGTGATGCTAATAAGTATGATGTTTCTAAAATCGCAGCTGCGCTTGGTGGTGGGGGGCACAAAGCTGCGGCAGGGGTGTATTTGAAATCGTCGTTGGATGAAGCTGTCAAAAAGGTGGTAGAGGCTATAGGTTCGGTATATCCAGAGTTGGCTGAATAGACAAACTTTTTGTGCAAAATGATTGAAAATATTCGTTAAATAGTCTATTCTTACTTTTGTGCAGTTTTTAGTGATTAACTGTACGCGCCGTTGTAGCTCAGTTGGTAGAGCACGACATTGGTAATGTCGAGGTCACCGGTTCAATCCCGGTCGACGGCTCCAGATAAAGACGTGGAAAATCGTTTTTTCTAGCCGAGATAGTTCAGTGGTAGAACACCGCTTTCGTAAAGCGGGAACGTGGGTCCGATTCCCACCTTCGGCTCCAAAGTAATTTATTTGTTATACTTGCTCTATGGCTGAATTAAACTCTAAACAGGCAAAATTGAAAGAGTTGGAAGATAGTATGTTTTCAGTGGATTTTTGGAATGACAAGGTTGCTGCTCAAGCTATTATCCGTGAAATTTCTCAACTTAAAGATGAAATCTTGGGAGTAGAAAAATATGACAAGGGTGATGCGATTTTCACAATTTTTTCTGGTGCGGGTGGTGATGATGCGGAGGATTTTTCCCGTATGCTTTTTGAAATGTATCGAAAATATGCGGCCAGACAAGGTTGGGATATTTATTTGCTCCATGAACACAAAAATGATCACGGTGGTTATCGCAACATTGCGTTTGAAATCAATGGCAAAAATGCGTATGGTATGTTGAAAAATGAATCTGGTGTACATCGTTTGGTTCGTATCTCGCCTTTTAATTCCAAAGATCAACGCCATACTTCTTTTTCTTTGGTTGAAGTGGTGCCGAGGTTTGATGTGGCCGGATCTGCCGCCGCTTTTGAGATTCCTGAAACTGATATTGAGATTCAATATGCTCGTTCTAGTGGTCCTGGTGGGCAAAATGTGAACAAGAGGGAGACTTCTGTTCGTCTTGTCCATATTCCAACGAAAATTGCTGTACATGTTGAATCGGAGCGATCACAAGCACAGAACAAAGAAAAAGCTATGGCGCTACTGCGCGGGAAACTTTATAAACGTGCCGAGGAAGAGAGAAAAAGTGCCGAAAGTGGAATGTATGTTAGCAAGACCACTGATATTGAATGGGGTAATCAGATTCGCTCCTACGTGATTCATCCGTATAAAATGGTTAAAGATTTGCGCACCGAAGTTGAAACATCAAACCCAGACAAGGTTTTTGATGGTTACTTGGATGAGTTTATTGAAGCCGAGAAAAGTTTGTAAAAAAGTAGTATAATAAAAAGAATTATGATTCATTTTGATAAGGTTACTAAAATATATCCAGATAGTTCAACTGCTCTTGATGACGTCTCTTTCTCTATTGAGCCAAAAGAGTTCGTTTCTATTGTTGGGCATTCAGGCGCAGGTAAAACTACGCTTCTTAAAATGTTGATGGCCGAAGAAGAACCAACATCAGGCAAAGTTTTTTTTGGTTCTACAAACATTCATAAAGTTAAAAAAGGGGAGCTCAATATGTTGCGCCGCCGAATGGGCGCGATTTTTCAAGATTTTAGGTTGTTGTCCAAGAAAAATGTTTTTGAAAATATTGCTTTTGCTATGGAGGCGGCAGGTCGTCCTCAGTCAGAAATTGAATCAGATGTACCGCATGTTCTTGAGCTGGTTGATCTTAGTAAAAAGATTTGGAATTTTCCTCATCAGCTTTCTGGTGGTGAAAAACAACGTGTTGCTATTGCCCGAGCCATTGTAACTCAACCAGATATTATCATTGCCGATGAACCGACAGGTAATCTTGACCCGATGAACACCTATGAAATCGTTCAGATTCTGAAAAAAATCAACGATTTAGGCACAACGATTATTTTAACAACTCATAATAAAGGGGTTATAGATTCGCTAAAACGTCGTGTAATTACTATGGAAAATGGTAAAATAATTCGTGATGACAAGGAGGGCAAGTATAACTTGTAACTTCGTGATACAATAAAATTATGTGGGTTAAGACAAAAAGAATGTTACAATCTGGTTTCGTGAATTTTTGGCGTAATGGCACAATTTCTCTTTCGGCTGTGCTTATGATGATAGTGGCTCTCTTCGTAATTAGTTCGGTACTTTTTGTCGGAGCACTTTTGACTTCTTCTCTTAATCAGATTAAAGATAAAGTCGATATCAATATTTATTTTGTCACTTCTGCTCCGGAGAGTGACATTTTGGCATTGCAAAAAAACCTTCAGGCAATGCCCGAAGTAAAAAGTGTTGATTACGTTTCAAGTGATCAAGCTCTGCAAAATTTTAAAGACCGACACATCAACGATCAACTAACCATTCAGGCTCTGGCCGAACTCAATCAAAATCCTCTTGGTGCGGTTTTAAATGTAAAAGCAAAAGAACCGTCACAATATGAGGGTATTGCCAGTTTCTTGCAAGATAACAATTTGATTTCAAAAAATGGCGCCCCGATTGTTGAAAGTGTGAACTATGCAAAAAACAAGGTGGCTATTGATAGACTGACAACCATCATTTCTTCAGGTCAAAAACTTGGTTTCGCAATTACTATTCTTCTTGTCTTGATTTCAATTTTGATTACTTTTAATACTATTCGTCTCGTTATCTACATGTCTCGTGAGGAAATTTCTGTTATGAAATTGGTGGGCGCTAGCAACATGCATGTGCGCGGGCCGTTTGTTGTGACCGGATTTATGTATGGAGCTGTTTCGGCACTTATTACTATCATAATCTTGTATCCGATCATGTTCTACATGCGCGGTTTCACCTCGGCTTTTGCCGGTGTCGATTTACTGCAGTATTACCTGAGACATTTTGGTGAAATTTTTGTTCTTTTGGTTTGTTCAGGGGTGTTGATCGGAGGCATTTCAAGTTATTTGGCGGTCAAGCGGTATTTGAAAGTTTAGGGCCTATTACAAAAGATTTCTGATTGAAATGGTATGAAACCAAAAAAACAGCGAAAATACATTTTTGTTACTGGTGGGGTTATGTCAGGAGTTGGAAAAGGTATCGCCGCTTCATCCATAGGTTCCATTCTCAAAGCACGTGGTTTTACTGTCACTGCGCTTAAGATTGATCCATACATCAATGTTGACGCCGGTACTATGAACCCCACCGAACACGGTGAGGTTTTTGTTTTGGAAGATGGTGACGAAACTGATCAGGATATGGGTAATTATGAACGTTTCCTGGACATAACTCTTTCTCGTGTCAATTACATGACCACAGGTCGTGTCTATCAGGAAGTTATACGACGTGAACGTAATTTGGAATATAAAGGCAAAAATGTGGAGGTTGTACCAGATATTCCTTTTGAGGTTATCAGGCGTATTGAAATTGCTACCGAAAAAGCCAATGCAGATTTTACGATTGTTGAAATCGGTGGCACGATTGGCGAGTATCAGAACATGCTGTTTTTGGAGGCTGCTCGTATGATGAAAGGTAAAAGACCAGATGATGTAGCTTTTGCAATGGTAAGCTATTTGCCGATTCCATCAAAAATAGGCGAGATGAAAACAAAACCGACACAATATGCTTCTCGTACATTAAACAGTGCTGGTATTCAAACTGATATTATTATTGCCCGAGCATCAGTTCCACTTGATCAAAAACGCAAGGACAAGATTGCAATGTTTTGTAATATTCGTCCTGATCATGTTATTTCTGCTCCGGATGTGGAAAGTATATATGATATTCCCATCAACTTTGAACATGATAATTTAAGTACTATTTTGTGTGATGTTTTGAAAGTTGATATGAAAAATCGTCCACTTCGATTTGCTGCTTGGAATAATTTTGTAAAAAAATCTAAATCAGTAAAGGAAGAAGTAAACATTGCAGTTGTCGGAAAATATTTTAATTCCGGAGAATTTTTGCTTTCTGATGTTTATATTTCTGTATTAGAAGCGCTTAAATATTCGGCATATAAAGTAGGGAAGAAATTAAAGCTTCATTATGTTGGTTCGCAAAACTTTGAGAAAGACTCAAAGAAAGTTAGTGAACTCGAAAAATATGACGGGATTCTTGCTCCTGGTGGGTTCGGGTCATCGGGGGTAGAAGGAATTCTGAAAGCTATTCAATATGCGCGCGAGCACCAGATTCCTTATTTTGGCCTGTGTTATGGTATGCAGTTGGCGGTGATTGAATACGCTCGCAATGTTGTCAATCTTAAAGGTGCAAATACTGCCGAGATTGACCCGCAAAGTCCATACAAAGTTATTGATATTATGATTGATCAGAAAAAATTAATGGCTGAAAATAAATATGGTGGTACTATGCGACTTGGTTCATATCCCGCACGTCTTAAGAAAAATACTATTGCTCGAAATGCTTACAAAACTGACACAATTATTGAACGCCACCGCCATCGTTACGAGGTTAATCCGGAATACATTGAACAAATAGAATCTGCTGGATTAGTTTTTTCTGGTATTTCTCCAGATGGACAACTTATGGAAATTGCAGAACTACCTCGTGAAGTCCATCCGTTTTTCCTTGGCACACAGTTTCATCCAGAATTTTTGGCAAGACCACTTAATCCTCATCCGCTTTTTACGGAATTTATGAAAGCTGCAGTGCAAAGGAATATAGATAATAAATAAGAAAAAACACCCTCAAAAATCTTTGATATATGCGTTTGCTTGCTGCGGAACTCGCTCATAAGATTCGCTCAAACAGTCCTCGCTGCGCAAAGCGCACATATCTACGATTTTTATCAGGTGTTTTTTCTTATTTATTATACTTGTGCCGATGCTTCTACAACCTTCTTTTTCATGCAAGGCTTGCAAATCATGAGAAGTGCGCTCAAACCAACGAGGATATATACGATTTTTACAACGATTGGCATACTGCCCAAAATCCATACTACCAAGTCAAAATTAAAAGCGCCAACAAGACCCCAATTCAAACCGCCAATGATGACGAGAACGAAAGCAACCCAACCAATAGGACCCATTTTCATATGTTTTTAGTTAATTAATAAAATTTACTGTCCTTAACAATTATACTACTCTCTGCGATTGTGTCTATGCACACTATTCACATAAACTACGGCTTAAATCAAGGTTGAAACAGGCTATCAGGAGTAAATTTAACGCTTTTTACTTCTGAGAATTGTTTTGCTGTCGCTTCTATTTGAAACCAAAGTATTCCTGATCGACACGATCCACCGGAAGTTTTATTTTGAGGGTCGTTGAAAGATAGGGTAAGTACTCCGTTTTCTAAGTTCAAGCCAGTCAAAGATACTTCGGGCAAAGGGAATTCGCTGGTAATTCCTTGTACATTTTCGTCAGAAAGAATTTTCCCTTGGAGCAATAGCCTTATTGTGTCTTCAATCGGTGTCGTTGTTTTGGGTATTGTTCTACTCACTGAAACAATTCCTTTTTTACTACAGGCAATATTTCCTGTCGCATCAGTATCAAGTTTTGAATTGTAATAATACAAATTTATTTGTTGATTTTCACCGCAACCTAAAATAGGTGGAGTTGGATCTGGTTTGCCATGTTTTATCCATACATTGTTGGTACAAATCCAAGTGTCTTCTGGGCTGGATAGGCGAAGAACCAATATTACACCCATGATTATCACTATGATACTAATTAAAATTACTTTTTTTTTCATAATTATTACGTTAGTGTTTTACCTCTAAAAATTAATTAGCTGACTGTCTCGCGCTCGAACCGTGGTCGACTAAGCCCTGTTTGGCGATTTTGCTTAATTCAAGTTTACCATATCGACACATCTCGTGCGCAAGAAAAAAGTGACACAGAATTGAGGGTAAAAAATTGTATGTTGCTGCCATTTTTAGTGTAAGTTCATTATAAGTAAATACAGTTTACGTGAGATTGACTAAATACCGGCTTACTTGTAGAGTTGGGCAAGATTAAAAGCAGACATGTGTCTGTTTTTTCTGTTTCTTGACATAACAAAAAAAGTTAATTTATAGAAAGGATTGGGTAAGAATTATGGGTAAGACAGCGTTTCAGAAAATTATTGATGCTCATCTTAAGCAGACTCTCTCAGATGGGAGATTTGTGCTCGGGCTGGATTGGGTGTGGGGTCACGAAATCACCACGCCCAACGCGGTTCTTGATGCACGATTGCGTGGATGTGACGTGGTTTTTGATCCTCAGAAGGTCAAAACGATGATTGATCACGTCAATCCTGCCAAAGACACTGCTTCGGCGGTGCAAGGCAAGATGGTTCGTGATTGGAGTAAAGAGCACGGTGTTGAATTTCTCGATGTCGGACGTAATGGTGTCTGTCATGCAGTCATTCCGGAAAACGGATGGATCAGGCCTGGCAACATCGGCATTATGGGCGATAGTCACACTTGTACACATGGTGCATTTTGTGCACTAGCGGCAGGTGTTGGTACGACAGAATTGGAGATAGGTATTATTACAGGTCTCTGGGTTTGTCCTCCTCAAAAGGTCATTCGTGTAAATTTTAGTGGCAAGTTGCCGGCGAATGTATTCGCGAAAGATCTTATTCTCACACTCATCAAACAGTTGGGTGTGAAGGGCGCGACTAACGCAGTTATTGAGTTCGGCGGGCCAGTTATTCGTGCAATGTCGATGGAGGCTCGAATGACAATGACAAACATGGCAGTTGAAGCGGGTGCGACTTCTGGTATGGTGATGGTTGATCAAACCACGGTTCGCTATTTGCTCCCTGTCATTAATAGCTCTGGAGTGCCTGTTGATTTGTTTGGTTTCAATAGCGATCCAGATGCTGTGTATGATCAAGTGGTTGAGATAGATGTATCCAAACTTACTCCGGTTATCACTCAAAACACTTCACCTGGTGATGTTGTCTCTGTGAATGTGTTGGCTAACAAGCCGATTAATCAGGTGTACATTGGTTCATGCACGAATGGTAGAATTGAAGATTTGCGCTTGGCCGCTGGTGTTTTTGTGCGAATTGGTAATATGGTACATTCTGATGTTCGTTGCGTTGTTGTTCCTGCAACTCAACGTGTGTATAGACAGGCACTTGCCGAAGGTCTTCTAGAAGTTTTTGCTAGAGCTGGATGTTACGTTAGTGGACCGACTTGCGGCGCGTGTCTTGGTATGAGTTGTGGTGTAATTGCTCCAGGTGAAGTATGCGTTTCTACAACGAATCGTAATTTTCCTGGTCGAATGGGTGTTGGTGGTATGGTGCATCTAGCATCTCCGGTCACTGCTGCAATTACTGCGATTATGGGTAAAATTACCGAGCCGTCAATTAGTACTGCCGCGTTTGCGCGTGATTATGGTCGTCGCAATAGAATGAAAGCGGCACCGACTGGTTGGAGTTATGAGGATCGTGTTATTTGTCCTGACTATTCTAAACTTCTTGAAGTTGTCCGTGGTGAGGAAGTCAAGACTTTCTCCGGTCGGGCATTTTACTTGCCTGATGCCAATGTTGATACTGACCAGATTATTCCGGCCAAGTATCTGACAGAAACAGATAAGTCAGTGTTCGGCAAGCATTGTCTTGAGGATGCAAAAATTGCTTCTGAGGACAGACCAAAACTCTTTAGTTCACAAATACTTGTAGCAGGAGATAATTTTGGTTGTGGTTCGTCGCGTGAGCATGCGCCATGGGCGCTCGTGGGTGCGGGGATTAGATGTGTCATTGCATCAAGTTTTGCTCGCATCTTTGAGAATAATATGTTTGCGAACGGTCTATTGTGTATAGTGTTGTCTCAAGATATAATTCGCAAACTATTTCTCGATAAACCTGAAGAAATTTTGGTGGATTGGGAGAAAGGTTATGTTACGGCAATCTGCCCAATGTTCGTAAAAGGGACGTTTAGTCTTTCCGACTATCAGAGAGAAATGATAAAGAACGGTGGTAGTGTAGGTATTATGCTCAAGATTGCTGCCGATCTTCAAAAACAAGGGAAACTTTAAACTGAAAAAGGAGTTCGATTATGAGCGGTAAACGTATTGCGTTAGTTTTGGGAGATGGTGCAGGTCCCGAAATGATGAATGTTGCCTGCATCGTGGCACTTGAGGCCGCAAAACTGGATGGTCTTAAGATTGAGTTTGAAGAAACTCCGATGGGGTGGAATGCTTTTGAAAAATTTGGCGACACTCTGCCCAAAAAATTCTTTGATCGTGCTGTCGAAATCGGAACCATCTTCTTTGGTGGAGTTGGCGATCCGAAATTTGACAATACGATCGGTGTCACACGTCCGGAACTCAAACCGGAAGCGAGAGCGCTTTTGTCTCTCAGAAAAAGCATGGGACTACTCCTGAATTTTCGTCCCATGGTCTATTATCCGGGATTGTGCCACCTTACGAATGTCAAACCTGAAATGGTGCCCGAACATGGGATTCAGCAAGTCTGGATCCGTTTCCTGTTGCAGGACAGCTATTTTGGTACTGCCGATTTGGGGAAAGTGCTTCCGGGAGACAATTGGCAGATGCGTCTTGGTGTGAAGTCAAAAAGTGCTGTTTCTGGTACAGAATCCATAGTATGTGATCTTGCGTACTATGAAAGATCGACGGTCGAGGCATATTTCCGGGCCGCGTTTAAATACGCTCGGTCCCAGAAACTACCCCTCATCTCGATCGACAAAGCCAACGTCATGGCTCGGTACGATTTCTGGAGAAGGATTGCGACTGCAATCGGAAAAGAATTTCCGGACGTATTGCTGTCTCATCAGTATGTTGATTCCGCGAATGCTCTATTATTTACACCAGCGAAACTCAACGGAGTCATCGCTTGTGGCAACGAGCATGGCGACATTTTGTCTGACGGTGCTGCCGCGGCACTTGGAAGTATGGGATTGATGTGCAGTTCTGCCATCAATCCGGCAACTGGTGCGGCGATGTTTGAAAGCGGTGCTGGGACAGCCCCGACATTGGCCGGTAAAGATGTGGCCAACCCAATTGGTCGAATTCTTTCTGCCGCTCTTATGCTTCGGCATATTGGAGCAGAAAAAGGTGCGACTGCAATTGAGGTCGCGGTAAGGAATTTCCTACAGGATGGCTTCCGAACTGGCGACCTTGCCCAGAAGAACGATGATCCCAGCAAAGTGCTTGGGACATCAGCGACTGGGAAGAAGATTTGTTCTTTTCTTCAATAATCCTGAGATCTCGAAGAAGTTCGGCGCTACTTTCCACAAGGGGGAGTAGCGCCTTTTTTATTTAAAAAATATTATCTGATCACCTCGTGCGCTCGAGCGGTACACGACTTGGCTGCCTGGGAGAGTATCCGAACTATTTTAAGCCATTAATGAGTAAATGATATGCCCAGAATCGGAATTATCCAACTTATATTTGGTTATATTGGACTCTTTCAGGAAATTAACAAATTCGTCCTGTGTTTTAAATTGGTGACTTTTTCGCGAATATGTGAAATAAGATAAACTTTTTCGAATAGCTTTATAAAGTGGTCCTTTTTGTTCCGTTAATTTTTCGGTGCAATAAAAAATAGAGTTAGGCAAATGTCTACAGAGTGTTTGAGTTTTTTCAATAAAAGTCTTGAATTCAGAAATAGTAAGGTACGAGGTTAACCCTTCGGCGATTATCATGGTTTTCTTGAAGGGTAAAATTAGGCTCTCTGTCTTTGAGACAAAATCGTCTTTTAAAACATCGATTGCTATTAGATGTAAGTTTTTAGGAAAATCAATATTTTCCTTTTGACACAAAGAAAGTAATATATGTTTTTTTCTTAAAATCACATCTTCAAGATCGGAATCAACATACACTACATCACTATTTTTTCGACAAAAATTAAATCCTCGCAAAGAATATCCTGCACCCAGATCAATTATTTGTTCAGGTATTTCTTCTTCGATTTTTGAATCAAAGATCTGCGATAATGCCAACCTCCAAGTAAATATATTCCGAATGGTTTTTTTAGGAATAATCCATCTCAAAATACTATAAATACGTTTAGTTTTGGGAGAAACAAAATATAGATTATTTGTATCTAAATCTGTTTTTATCAGGGAAGCGAATTCTGCAGTAATACTTATCTTATTTTTCATATTTTAAATTGTATCATGAAAACAACCTTGGATTCGAACGAATTTTGGCCTGCAAAATATGGCTAAAACTGTTAGCTGGCTGTCTCGTGCTCGAACCGTGGTCGGCCAAGCCCAGATTGACGGAATTACTTAGTTTCAGTTTACCATATCGACGCGTCTCGTGCGCTAGCAAAAAGTGACAATACTTCGCACTTGTTTTATTGGTTACTATTAATTTTGGTTAGTATATTTTTTCTTGCCTTATTTCTATCTTTAGTGACTTTTAAAACTTGTTTTTTTACACCAGAATTATTTACAACTTCTACTGCTCTCTTGAGATAATTACTGCGGACTTTTATTGCAGAATTTCTTATTTTTTTTGGTTTTTTTCTTTCTTGTTTTTTATTATTAAATACTCGTTTAACTGTTTTTACAATTTGTTTATGTTTCAACTTTTGTATAGTGTTTTTCCTTAAAAAGGTCTTCATGCCATTAAATTCTAATCCTAGGTAATCAACATAGTTACGACCCAATGGTTTGTGTAAACCATTAGTAACATTTTCACATATTACGAATTCGCCAACCTTACTAAAATAACTTATGAAAGATTTTTTTGCGTTGATCTTTAATTTTGACTCTTTAATCTTTTTATCAATAAATTGAAGCAACGAATCTCTTTGTTCCTTTTTGCATACAAATACCAAATCGTCACTATATCTACGATAAAAAACATCTGAAAATGTAGTTCGTATATCATTATCAAAATCAATAAGGGATATATTTGCAAGCAATCCACTTATAGGACTCCCCTGAGGTATTCCTTTATTTGTTTTGTTTTCTTTAAAAATACCTACGAGTGCTTTATAGATAGCATACTTATGTTTTTTGATCTTTTGTTTAATTTTTTTATCTTCAAAATCTTTATGCTCAATATATCTATACTTAGTCAGTGATTTAAAAATCTTAAAAAAAGAATCATCAAGCCTCGAAACATTTTTTACTTTACATATTTTTTCTTTTAACAACCCATGATTAATGTTATCAAAAAATCCTTCGATGTCTTGGGTAATCACTACACATTCTTGTTGAGTTTGTATGTAATCAAATACTTCTTTTGCAAAATGAATATTACTTTTACCTTTTTTGGTTTTTTCTATTATTACTTTTCTGTAAGCAATAACATTTTCGTTAATATTTAAAATTTTTAAATAATTTTCATATTCATCTAATAAAACAAAGTTATAGTAACTGTAGATATGTGAATCCGCATGAGAAGCATACATTATTGGTCGTATCTTAGACGCTCTCTGAACCTTACCCTCTTTGTTTTTACGAAAACGAATAACTGTTTCAGCTCTTTTAATAAATGGAAGAAATTGATGTTTTTTTATGTCCTTAATAATATGAACAATTTTATTAAAATCTCTATCTGAGTTTAAATCAACAATATCATCAATATGCTGATAACTTCTTGTCTTTTTCTCGGGTTTTATTTTATCTTTCCATTCTTGATATTGCATATAGAACGCAAAGACCTCTTCCTAAAAACCGCTGACATGGTTCACTGGGAAGAGGTCGTTTAACTCAAAGTTAGCTTGTATTCATTGTCCTGCTTATTTTGTAAGCTAGGGTCAGCTAATAACGTTGTTATAATTACAATAGTTAATCTTATCAATCACTTTAATAGTAATCTTATGATTTATGTCTTGTATTATGTGCTGTTCAACTTGGTCGAACAAATAATAATGTTATGTGGTTTGAAGTCCGAGGACTTGCAAATCACAGATAACACTTGGACTAGCTAATCTAGATCGAACGACCAATACAAGGCAGAGGGTCGTTTCAATGTAGTTTCCTACACTGGTACTTCTTAAGAGCTAGTAAACACATTTTAGCATAAATTCTGATTCTACGCATCTCTTGGCGTTATATTATTTTCCTTTCCAGGCAGCGACCGTGAAAATCTCTCGTTTGCGTACGACGAATCCGTCAACCAAACGTGCTGTGTAGAAATTACGCATTTCATCAAGCAGGTTGTGTTTCTTTTCCTCGGGCACAAGGTTCCATAGACTCAACGAACGAAGCAAGGTCAATGCGTCTTCGATTGTGTATTTCTCATCTACCATAAACGACTTCTCGGTTATGTTTTCGAATAGCCCTTCAGCATGCTTCTTATCGAAATGCTTGTAGGTACTATCGAAGTTCGCACCGGCGTACTTCTTGAGAATTGCTTGGTATCCTCTGTTGAATTCTTTGGACTCACTTGTCTCTTGATTTCCTTTTAACGCAGCGAGGAACAATCCACCCATCTTGATGATTCGTTTAATCTCCATCAACGGCTCCGGCGCGTTGAACCAATGGAAGGCAGTAAACGCGGTAACTATATCGAAATGCGCATCAGGGAATGGGAGCGATTCGGCCGATGCTTCGACGTACGAGATATCATCGTTTTCTTCTCGCGCAACAGATAGCATGACATAGTCTTTGTCAGCACCAGTAACAACAAATCCGTGTTCCTTAAGCTCTCGAGTTGAGATTCCTGTGCCGCACCCAAGGTCAAGCGTAAGAGCAGATTTCTTGTTAGTGAGGGATTTAATGTAGTTGTATACATCCGAAGGGTAGCCGCGGCGACCCGCTTTATATTCGGAACTTAAGATGCCGAAGTTATTTTCTGGTTGCATTACTTTCATTTTAACGTGTGTCGTATGCGATAACCTAGACCGTTTTGCTGGTGGACTTGAGACAGAACAGTGATCGGTCAAATCCAAATTGGTGGATTTACTTAATTAAGTTTATCACATAGACGAGACTTATGAGTGTAATTGAATAACAAAAATTGTGTAATAAAGCACAAATACAGCTTCTTCTTTAGTAGGGGCTCTGCCTGTTCCGCTGGTATGATGTCCTCTAATAGGAATAAAATTAATTGCTAAATCAGTCAAAACACTTTTAGGATCAACTAAGGTATCGCCGTGGAAGGCCAATTTTGTTGGCGTTGTTTTGAAACTTTTTATAAATCTACCCAAACTTGGACTTGAGTCCTTTTGGAAATACCGATCTTTGAATAGTCCCTCCAATGCGTCTGTACATTTACCAACAGTCTTTGCGTAATCAGGATTTCTGGAATAACAACTATGCCATGCTTCTTGCACAAGAATGTATTTATCTAATATTTTTTTTGAAGAATCTCGAACCACTTCTGGAACTCTTTCAACAATATCTGCTATCCCCCTGTCATACGTTTCAGGTTTTTTAACTTTATACATGACCGCATACGCTGAACCGCCTGTGGCAAGAATATATTCCATTTCTTCTGCCTCTCTAGGCCTAGCATAATTTTGTAAGCAAACAGCAATAACATTGATCGTCCTATCAGCATCAGACAATACAAACTCTAAAAAATGCCGATGATCTCTAGGAAATGAAACTTTTTCTCTAAAATGCAAATCTAAATCGTTTAAAAAAACTTCATCTATTGCATGGTAATCACTAGGTGACCATATATCTGAGTTTACTAAAACTGATTGTATCCAGGTCGCTACAGGGGTTTCTAAATATGAAGGAAAATCTCTAATCAGCTCATTGGAATCAAAGATGTATTTTTTTGTGACCGGTTTGAATTTCATACGCGACTCGTGCTAGCTCGTGTTGGCTGCGGGTCAGGGACTCGAACCCCAATATTTGCCTCCAGAGGGCAACGTCCTACCATTAGACGAACCCGCAATGTTTCGGCTATTGTTCACAGAATACTTCAAAATCGAGCATTGTTCAATAGGTTGTAGAAGAATAGGTTTTGTTGCCAAAGTTTGTGTTACAATAATAATATTCATGAAATCAATAGTCACTCAAGCTTTTTCTTCTGCCGATGTTGCACCGATAGCTTTTTTCTGTGCTGAATATGCGATTACTTCTGACGAGTCAATGTATGCTGGGGGGCTCGGTGTTTTAGCTGGCGACTTTTTGTTTGAAGCGGGTGATCAAAAAATGCCGCTTATTGCTCTCGGTCTCAAATACACAAACACAAAAACGGCTGAGAATGGTTTTGAACTTCTTGTGGAATCCGATGGTGCTCCTGTTCTCGTATCTGTCCCTATTGGGGAAAAAGTTGAAAGCAAAAATATATTTTTGCAAACGTGGGTTAAACGCTTCGGAGATAAAACATTTTTGTTTTTGCTTGATTCTGACATTTCTAATAATGCACCAGAAGATCGTGTGCTAGGTGGTCTATATGATCAGGACTTTTTCACTCGTTTGAAACAAGAAATATACCTTGGTATAGGAGGATTTAGATTGCTAAAAATTCTGAATATCCAGCCAAGGAAATACCATCTCAATGAAGGTAGCATGGCTTTTGCTGCGCTTGCCGTGCTTGCGGAAGGGTTTCGGGGATTGCGCAAAAAAGAAGATGAACTGATCAAACTAGTTAGAAAAAAAGTTGTTTCGACTAAACACACAATTCTTTCTATTGGGACAAAGGTATCTGCTTCTGATCTTTGGAAAGTTATTGGTGGATATTGCGAGAAACATAAAATAAAAAAAGACTTTTTGATGTCACTTGGTGCATATCAAGGAGATCAAACTCTTTTTGCTACAACGCGTTTTATGTTGAACCTTTCCGGTAAATCAAATGGGGTGAGCGCCATTCATGCTATATTTGAAAAACAAAAATATCCAGAAAGTCATCTCATGGCGATTACAAATGGCGTCTATGTACCGAGATGGCAGAGTGCGCTTTGGCGGAAAAAAGGTTCAGTTGGGATTCTTTCTTCTTCGGAAATATGGTCTATAAAAAATGAGTTGCGCAGGGGATTGATTGAAGAGGTCAATAAAATTTCTGGTGCGAAACTTAATCCAGAAGTGTGTACCCTCGTTTGGACACGCCGATTTGTGGCGTATAAACGCCCCCTGACTCTTTTTACAGATATGGCGCGACTTAAAAATATTATATTTAATTCTTCAAAACCTCTTCAGATAATTATTTCTGGTAAAATAGCTGGAATAGATTCCGAAAGTGTCCACATGATGGAAAAAGTTCGTACTGCTGCTCAGGATCCAATGTTTGAAGGCAAAATTGCTTTTGTTTCTGATTACTCTTTGAGCATGGCGCAGAAATTTGTTATGGGAAGTGATATTTGGCTTAACACTCCCGAGCGAGGCGTTGAAGCGTGTGGTACGAGTGGTATGAAAGCGGGCCTCAATGGTGCACTTATGACCTCGGTTTCTGATGGTTGGATGGATGAAGAAAATTGGCGAGGTATTGGTTGGATTCTTTCTGATGACAATGAAGATATCGCTGTTTCTCTTTATGAAGCACTTGAACGGCATATACTTTCGGAGTTTTATACTCGCGATTCTGAAAATGTCCCGGAGTCATGGGTTAATAGAATGCGAGCCACAATAAACTTGATTGATAAGGATTTTAGCGCTACAAAGATGCTTCAAACGTATAATGAAAGGTTATACAGTGAAGGTTGCTGACTACGTTGATTTTTTTTGGTATAATAGACAAACTATATTATGGCGTTATTTTCATCCAAAAAGTTCCTAAAAATTCTATTTGTCGCGACTGAAGCAGAACCTTTTGCAAAGGTTGGCGGTCTTGGGTCGGTTATGTACTCTTTGCCGAAAGCGCTTTCAGAGCTTGGGCACGATGCTCGCGTCATGATTCCTAGGTATTTGTCTGTTGATGACTCCAAATTTAATCTTAAGGTTGAGTGTGGGGGTCTTGCTGTGCCAACTGGAGATAACGACGGTGGTGTGCCTGAGACTTTGATGTGTAACATAAAGCGCTTTGATCAGGAGGTTGAAGATGGTCCTGTAACTACATATTTTCTTGAAAATCAGGAGTATTATGAAAAACGTACCAATATTTATGGTTATTCTGATGATGCTGTGCGGTGGGCGCTTCTTTGTAGGGGAGTCTTGGAGTTCTTGAAGAACAAATCGTCGTGGTTGCCTGATGTAATAGTTTGTTCTGATTGGCAGACAGCGCTCATTCCAAATCTTTTGAAGACAGAATTTAAAGATGATTTTAAACTTTCAAAAATTGCGTCGGTTTTTTCAATTCACAATCTTTTGTTTCAAGCAATGTTTGACCATCGCTTTGTCTCAGAGATGGATGCGGATGACGGGCATTCACCTGTATCAAGTTTTAGCAATCCACGTCTTCAGAAAACAAACTTTATGAAGCGGGGGGTTATGTTTGCCGATGCCGTCAATACCGTTTCGCCAAGTTACGCTAGAGAAATAATGACGGCTGAATTTGGAGAACTTTTAGATGAATTATTACGTGAACGTAAGGCTGTGGTTTCAGGAATATTAAATGGCATTGATTACAATATGTGGAATCCTGGAGATGATCCGCTTATTTCGCATCAATATACTGTAAAAAGTGTTGAGGCTCGTGAGAAAAATAAGGCGGTTTTGCAGGATAGGTTTGGATTAAGTGTTGATAAAAATGCTTTTGTCGTGTCTTTTGTTGGACGCATGTCAAAACAGAAAGGACTTGATTTGCTTTTTCCAATTATTGAGACTCTTCTCGAAGAGTTACCAATGCAACTTGTTATGGTAGGTGAAGGCGAGACTGAAATCATGAGTTTCTTTCATGAACTTGAAACAAAGTTTCCTGGCAGGGTGGCGACACATCTTAAGTTTGATAAAGTTTTACCTCATTTGGTTTTTGCTGGGGCTGATGTCGTACTGGTTCCTTCTCGATTTGAACCGTGTGGTTTGACTCAAATGGAAGCAATGCGTATGGGCGCAATACCTATTGTCCGAAAGACCGGTGGATTAGCTGACAGTGTTGATGATTACAATCCAGAGAAAGGAAGTGGTACAGGTTTCGTTTTTGAAAAGTTTGACTCATCGTCACTGATGATTGCACTTATTAGAGCATTTGAAAACTTTAGAGACAAGGCTAAGTGGAAAATGCTTGAACAACGTGCCATGAATCAAGATTTTTCATGGGAATATTCTGCAAAGAAATATATTGATTTGTTCCATCGAGTGATTAGGTCTCGCGACCATATTTGCTAATTTATGAAATGGGCAAACTTTTTACATATTTATCAGCCGGCTGATCAGCAGCCAGATATTCTTGCGGCCATTATTGATCAGAGTTACCGGCCTATTCTTACGCATTTGAGGGATAATAAAAATGTACGGCTAACTCTGAATATTACGGGAGCCCTCTTTGAGCTTTTTGATAAATACGGGCATCAGGATATCATAGATATTTTGCGTGACCTTTATAAAAGTGGCAGGATAGAATTTAC
>Ga0172379_10003181_pt1 | contig 26802 bp, 37 predicted proteins | sample GrowelOW334metaG_FD_119756 | JGI IMG/M metagenome (GOLD analysis project Ga0172379, IMG submission 119756) | Groundwater microbial communities from an aquifer near a municipal landfill in Southern Ontario, Canada - Groundwater well OW334 metaG | ecosystem: Environmental > Aquatic > Deep...
CCCGCCCCCGGGAAGGGAAAAGAAGTCCTCGTCAAAATCCCGTACAATAAGGAACTTGTTATTTGGGGTTCTAACAAACACCATAGATCCGGTGTTTTGGATGTTAGCTAGGGGAGTATTTCCTTCTACATATTCAAAACTGTAGTCGTATTTTTGGTTGTCGTAGTAGGATAGAACATAATCAAAGATCTCTGCCAGTTGCCCATCACCGCCCCTGCCCAGAAGCGCTTTTTTAGCCCACTTTCTGCTGAACTGCTCTCTTCTTAGCGCAGCTCGTTTACCCCACTCTTCTCTAACCTCCTGGACAAAGGAAATAGTTACCGGCGATATAGACTTATCGTCGTGGTCAGACGCTAGATAGCCAACCACGGAAATGTGATCTAGTACCACTCCTGCTTCTTCTAACGCCTGTCTTTTTAGCCCCTCGACCCAAGTTTCCCCCTCCTTAAGCTTACCGCCAAGAACATCCCACCACCCATTCTTGTTCTGGGTTAAAGCTACATGTTTGCCAATAAAGGCAAAGGTTGTTGATGTTGAAATTGGTAAATCAACCGGTAGCGTGTTACTTGGAACAAACTTGTACTTTAACTGGATGCGCATGGCTATTGCTCGCTTAGTAAGAACAATTCTTTTTCAGTCCCTGATAGAGCTCTTAGTAAACCTTCCTTGGCAACCCTTGGAATCATAGTAAGGCCTGATATCTGATCTGTCTCTACCCACTCCACATGGTACTGCTCACCTTTGTTCATCCTGTCTTTTTCCGGACCGCCCAGTTTTATGTCTCCCTGAATATAGTCACATAGAAAATAGAAGGCTATACGTGTGGCTGTATCTAGTAAAAACACAAGTTTACCCACTTCGACGTCAATGTTAAATTCCTCTTTAATTTCGCGTTTACAGGTTTCTTCGAGCTTTTCTCCTGTTTCCCAGCTACCGCCTGGCAAGGTATAAAAGTCTTCACCCTTAACGATCTGGTGCATTAATAGTATTTTGCCGTCTTTAATGACAATACCTCCGGCTCTAAACCCTTGGTTTCTGTTAGTAAGAATTGTTGCCTTCATACGGCGATTATAACAAAATTTACTAGACTGTTGTTAAGCCAATACCGGCGTATAAGCGTACTCTTTTAGGGTGATATAATAGTTCGCAATCTGGTCCACGACGGCCCACCAGACCTTTAAGGCTGTTATAACAACATTTATCAGACGGCCCTATAAAAACGCTTCACTTCGGCATGTATTTTTTCTAGGTCGGGGTAATGATGTGTGTCCCCGACGGTTTCTTTGAGGACAAAACCTTTTACACTATTTTCTTTTAGATAAGTTTCCAAGTCTTTAAAAGAACAAACGGGATCATTAGTATTTTGAACCACCAGTGTCGGATAATCGAAGTTTTTAAACCAAGTATCAACATCAAAACCTTTTTCCTTAGCCCAGTAAACTGGAATCCCAACAAAGATGCAGAACTTTGGATGTATACGGCCATCTAAAATGGTTTTGATAGTAACTAAAGTTCCCACAGACTTGGCAAAAATAACATACTCCCTAAACCGGGCTACATTTTTAACCAACTCGTTAATTTCGTAGTCAAAGTCTATAAGCTCTTTATTTTCCTTCCAATGTTTGTAATATTGTATGTGGGTGTTATCAAATAAGTCCTTAAGCTTCTCTAACACTTCCTCAACCCAGGCCCTGTTCGACACACTGTTACCACCCAGAAGTATTAGATCCATAGAATAAGTCTATCAAATACTGTGAAACAAAGGATTGATACGGCAGTACCGACAATCAACTCCATCTAGCGTACGAATAGCTCCTAACATCCTCTACGATGGCCCACCAAATCCTGTGCTAGACCGTCATATAAGCGTCACTTTCAACCGAAATTGCTGGGCTTATTGCTCGGATGTATACTGAGCTTGTATCTTTGTATAGGGATTAAGAAAATGACAAACGCAGAGTTTATAAAATGGTACGATTCTAGTGACCTATCTAGTTGCGGCAACAAATTCAAAAATCTAGCAACTATCTCTAACCATGTTTGTATACCTAAAGGTTTCTGCTTAACCTCCGAGGCTCTTAAGGATTCTATTCCACAGGTAAATTATTCAAATATTGAGGGCTTCTTAACACTTCTTAAATCCAACGGCGGTTACCAACTAAACAGGATCTGTAAACAAATCAACAACGAACTGAAGCACCTTAAGATTAGTAGTGCTGTTATGGAAAGTCTCTTAGAAGCTGTTAGGTCTCTGAACTTAGATGGAATGGCGTCTATCATAGTCAGATCCTCCAGCACCTACGAGGATACTGGAAACGTCTCTGGCGCGGGAATTTACGAAAGCAAGGGAGAGATCTACACAGAAGCTGATCTATCAGAAGCGATTCTCTATTGCTGGAAATCGTTTTTTTCGCTGTCTGCACTAGCGCACAGGCTGAGGATAAAAGAGTACTCTCTTGAGAATCTCCCAGGTCTTATTGTTCAAAAGTATCTTCAATGCACTATCTCCGGGGTTACTTTTAGTGAGGATCCAGTTAGCAGCACTAAAGGAATCTTAACGGAATACGCTAAAAATGGATCTGATGGGATTGAGTCTGGTAGAGAAACAGGCCAAAGTTTTAAAATTTTTCTTAATGGCTCTGACTACATTAGTAGTAACAACGATCTACCTTGCAGGTTAGTCGAGGAATTGGCTCACATCTCACAAATAATATCAGATCTTTACAGTAAGCCAATGGAGTTTGAGTGGCTTGTTTCAAACGACGTACTCTACGTTTTGCAGACTAGACCAATAACTACTACCTCTGAATCTAACAGTTCCTCTAAAGAAAGGGTCCCGTATCTAGAGACTTTGCAAGCCTATACCGATTACGATTATTTGATTAAGCAGGACCTGGGCGACGTTACCGAAGTATACTTAAAAAGTATTAATAAGAGAAAACTAGTAAGAGATCTTGCAGTGAGCTCTGGGATGAACGTGCACGGTGTATCTGTGATTAGAGCCAATCTTGAAGGTATCGATAAGTTTGATATTAATAACTTTGGTGAGCTTAACAGAGTGCGTACACACCTATTGACCATAGATCTCGGCCCACATATCAGATCTTTTTATACAACACGCGATAACATTAACGTAACCTTAAAGCTGCTTCTTCGCTACAGTATTAATATTTGCACATTTATAGTTAGGGAGTTTGCATCTGGAGATTACTCAGCAATCTCATCTCTAGTTGACGAAAAGACATGCGTTATCGAGATCTGTCGCGGCTCGTTAATAGGAATCAATCGTGGCTTTGTGGAAACGAATACCTACAAAATAGATTTAAATACACTGGAGGTTAACACCATTAGCCCAAGAGAATTTCCAAGAAGGTACTATGATTTTGATGAAGTAAACCAGTGTTTTGCCTTTAAGGAGGGAACGGAAACATCAAACCCCGATGTCATAGAACACGGTGCGCTGCTACAAATTGCCCGATTCACAAAAACTGTAAACAATGCGATGGGTAATATAAGCCTTGAATGGACTATATTGAATGGAGTGCCTATTTTTATTGACCACACCAATCTTGCCGTGAGCAATAAACTTACAGATTTTAGTTTACTTGAGGATGACTCTTACTTTCTCAGCAAGGGTAAAATAGAAGGGAAAGCATTGATCGTAAAAGATATTGACAGATTTGAGTATATATCTTCGGGGCCGACTCTAAATGTAAGCGGTCATGCTCCTGCTATGAACGATAATCCTGAGATAGTCCGTTTGTTGGATATAGTATCAAATAGTAAAGATATCGTCATAGTATCTAAATACCCCTACACAGCGTTTTCCGTTCTAGTAGACAAAGTTAAGGGTTTTGTTTTCGAGTCCGGTCCTTTGCTGTGCCACTTAAGCATTGTTTGTAGAGAACAAAAAACACCTGTCGCAATAGTACCAAACGCACTTACCGCATTTAAGGAAGGTGATATAATAACGCTGTGATTACTAGAGGAAAAAGCTTCTTGGTATTTGGACCCAATACTTTAAGGTTTCAAGAACTTGATAGCAAAGATGTAAGTTACTTGGTGTTCGAATTTGACTCCTCAATGCAAAGTATTGGGTTTAATTCAGCAGTTATATATTTTAGAAAACACCCCACACAATACTATATTTTGAACCCAGGGTTTGAGCCTGTAAGTCAAGGAAGTATTAATTTAGACAAAGCTTTGGACGAATTCGGCTTAAAGGCATCCTTTTTCGGGCACAGTATAACTGGATCAGAAAACCTTACCCCGCTCTACTTGATTTCGCAAGACGGTAACACTATTTACACCTACACGTTCATGCTTTCTCATATTGGCGAGTTGCTGTTTTTAAACACCGGAAAAAATAGTGTCTCTAATAAGGGCGTGAGTATACATAATATAAGTGAACTTATCAGAATCGCAGTAACAAATAACCAACCTTATAGGTATAAACTCAACAACTATAATGCTCTGTACTACAAGGTCGACCCAGATATAGAGTGCGAATATAAACTTACCCTCCCCGAAACAACAGACATTTGGAAACTACATAAGCATTTTATTCAATCTCTTCAGGAGGGAAGCGTGCCTGGCTATACTCTAAACGCGTTACACGGAATTAGAAGGTGGACCTTTGAAAACCATCTATTTGAAGTTACCGAACCTGAGAAGGAACGCGGGTACATCTCATTTATAAGCAACCCAGACGGAACGTATATTATTAAAAGAAAAATATATAGCATAGACCAGCTAAAACGTATTGAACTTAGAAGTAAAAACATAGAAATTAAAGGCTCCTTAGAAAGGTATATAAAAGAGAAATACCCAAATGTTAAAATTAGGAAGTTTCCTATGTTCCTACGTCTTTTTTACAGCTTTGTTATGGATTCTTTAGACACAGGTAATAATTATGCGGTAATAATTGATAGGAATTATATTGAGGGTATTGACTGTGAAAAACTAGTCCAATGTGAAATAGAATACTACAATACGTTGAAGCTTACTCCCCCCGAGAGCTTCGACAAAGAACTTAGAGCTGTAACCGATATTTTTAAGCAGCATTTAGTTCAGCTTAATATAGGTGTTAGGGATGATTTCTACTCTAAACTCTCCTATCTAAAGGACTGTACCAAGTAAAAACTAGGGACTTCTAGGAACTGGACGATGCCCTAAAACTGTGGAGTGAAACTAAAACCGTTAAGGCGTTTGTTACTAACTATTTTGAACGGCTTGAATAGATGGACTCCTAGGTTCCATACACGCCTTTTACTTGTATACTAATGTGGTGAGTGTTTCTCCAACTAGCTCAGAACATGAAACGCGGCAAACGGGGAGCAGCCTGTCCGCTGACGAACATGCAGAAAGACTGCGAGCAAGGGAGTCGGCGTACGAGCTTTTCCGTAGTGAGTGCGCGTTAACCAGATGGGGCGTTATAACTACTACTGTAGACAATTCTAGGGGCAGCAAGGACAGAATTGAGCTGTATGCTCGCCCAAGCACCCCAAAGGTAGTCTCAACAGATCTGCACGCAGATGAGCCGGTGCGTTTTAGCGCCACTACCTATACCCTTGAAGTTCGAAGGTACAGCCCACCCGAGCCACCAAAACCTAAAAGTCCTGTGCCCCCTATTGAAAGTGTTATGTTGCTTGACTTTGCTGCAGACGAAAAACCCACCCCCGAAGACTTAGCAGAGGAGGATCAAAGAAGATTAGAGAGATCGCCAGAAAGAATTCAGGCGGAGCTTAGGGCAAAATTTGCGCAGCTGGGTGTTTCCGATATGCCCGTTGCTATCTACGCCAAGCGGTTGTCGCTGGAAACTGGCGGCCCCCAGGCAGGGCTAGCTTATGTAAAAGCACAACTGATGATGCCTCTATATAGAGCGATAGAGGCAAAACGCGTCTTAACTGAACCCGATTCACCTGATTACGGCGAGGTGGTGATTAGAAGACAGCATGTATACACTCAGCTCACAGGGTTACTCCGTGAAGCCAGAATGGACCCAGCAGAACTGACGCGATATATGATGGAGGGCTTGTATGACGGACGCCATATTGCCGGTGTTCCAATATTTGGTGATAGGCAGGGTAATAGGTATGTGGTAGTTAATTACACGTATGGTGGCTACGATGAGCAACACCCTGAAGGTACGGATTTTTACGGTAGTTACTCTCCACGCGAGAACCTTAGCCAAGTGTTGGGCCATGCAGAGGCTCTTGGTTACTCAACTTTTCATGCCGCCAGTGGTGTTAGTGGCGGAACACATCAACATTGGGATTGGGATGGGATAAAGATAGAAGGCTACGACCCACAGGATCCGGAAGGGAACACGCAAAGGGTTCTGAAAATACTTAAAGACTTAGGGATAAACCCTCAGGAGGCTGTTAGTACCATAAACCCCATGGATGAACCGGAGTTATATATGCGCAACCAGGGCCAGGGGTAGTCAGGATTACTACCTCAACACATAGTCGCAAATCACACAGTATTTAGTGTAACTACTCCAGTTTTCCTTTAGTACGCACAAAGCAATTTCTGGCCAACCATTCTCTAGTCTCGCGACTTCTGCCTTGGCTACCCAAATACAGCCCTTCTTAAGGGCTATCTTGCTTTTTTGTTCCAGCGGTAGCTCTACGGTATAGACCCCAAAAGCATCGTCAAATAGGATCGCGCCGTCTCTGGATTTTACAGTTTTCATATGAAGTGAATCAAAGGTAAAAGCCGAAAAGGGAATGCTGAGGTCCGTTACCTCATAGAAGATTCTCGGCAGAGCATCCTCTAAAGCCTCTCCAAACAGAGGCGAACCACTTGGGAGGTTATAAAACACCTCTTTAGCGTTAGTGTGGGACTTAATTAGATACTCTTCCCCGCACCTACAGACTAAACCCACAAAAAACAGCTTAAAGCGGTTGTCCTGCAGATCAGTTTTTTGGAAAGTGGCTAGACTAGTTATCCCTTCTGGCGTGATGTAGTATCTGTCGTCTCTTTTTTCAATAAGGTTGCCAGAAATTAGTTGCTTTAAGTGAAACGCTATGTTGTCTTCGGAATCATAACCTTTGGTCAAAGAGGAGTACGAACGCCCGTTTTCTTCCACCAGTCTTTTAATAAGTAGCTTCTGCACTAAGTGCATAGGTGTAGTCTACTACACTAGCGGAAAACCTGATATGTTCTAAACTTAGCTTAATTTAGAGAAAGGAAAACTATGTTTAAAAAACTTTTTGCTGTGTGTCTATTGGTCAACGATTTTGATACATCTTTTGACTTTTATAAGACTAAACTCGGCTTGGAGCTAAAGTCTAAGGACAATGGGTTTGCCAATTTTAAACTAGAGGGACCGGAACTTGCGATCTTCCAAAAGGACGCGGCAACAGCGATGTTTCCAAAGAAATACATGGGAAACGGGGGTGGGGTATCCCTGGCTTTTCAGGCTGATAACTTACAGCTTATCTGCAAAAAACTAACTAATGCCGGAGTTGATATCTTTGAAGGCCCAAAACAAACTCCCTGGGGTCAAAAAGTAGCATACTTTAAGGATCCGGGTAATAATATCTGGGAGGTTTCCGAGCCCTTTGAAGAGTGAGCACCACACGCTCTAATCCGCGCTTATGAAACTTACTAAACTAGCTACACTAGAAATTGAACCCACATCGCCATTTAACTTTGATGCCACATTTCACAAGCCGGCACATTTTCCCAGCAGCGATAACGTTTGGCAGCCGGGTATTAGGTGGCAGACATGCTTTTGGCAAGGCAAACAACTAGGCTTAAAGTTTATTGATGCAAGCCGTAAAGAAAAACCGCTCGTACAGGTTGAGGTTTATTACTCCACCAGACTAGAACCGGCATTGCTAGACTCACTTAAAGACGAACTTAGTTACAGGTACAACCTGGCTTTGGAGTTATCAGAATTTTATAACCTGTTTAAGACTGACTCAATGCTAAAAGAACCCATACAGAGGCTTTACGGTATGCGTCCAAGCCACGCTGGTTCGCTTTATGAGTATCTAGTCATCGGAATAGTCCTCCAAAACACTAGTGTAAAAAGATCGGTACAGATGCTCCAAGCGCTATTTGAAAACTATGGCAAACTTTTAGAGTACGACGCTAAGGAACTTTGGGCGTTTTGGAAACCCGGGAGTTTGCCGCGTGCTACCGAAGAGGATTTACGCAAGTTAAAACTAGGCTACCGCGCCAAATCTATAAAGAAAATGGACGACTCATTTGCAGCGGGCGAGATTAACGAACTTGCACTGAGAACCAAGGACCTGGAAACCCAAAAGAAAGAGCTTCTGCAAATTTACGGAGTAGGGCCGGCAACCGTTTGGTATCTGCTGTTTGATGTCTACCACCGCTACGACTTTTTTAACCATATATCTCCCTGGGAACAAAAGATTTACTCCAAAGTTTTCTTTGACCAGGATCCGGACAGTCCGGTGGAGGTAGCAAAGCTTATAAAATACTTTGACCGGTTTGGAAAATATCGCCAGCTTGCTGTTCATTACATATGGGAAGACCTGTGGTGGAAACGGAAAAACGTAAGTATTCCGTGGCTGGATAAACTCATAAGGCTATAAATCACTGATCGTTGATTTGATTAATTAGCATAACTACACCTGCGTGAGAACAGCCGCGAAAGTGCCAAGCATACTCCACGGCGACCCATCAGACCTTTAAGGCTGTTATGGCAAAGCTCTTCCCACCCAGCAGGTAGGTTAGACCTTTCCACTATCTTAATACCATGTAGCGGATGTACAATACCTGTGTGATTTACTATGTGACTGGAAACATCGCAAAAGTTGAGAGCGCAAACAGGAGACTGTTACCCTTTAATGTAGTATTAACCCAAAGGAAGGTAGATGCCATAACTGAACCGCAAGGAGACGATATTAGCAAGATCAGCTTGAGTAAAGCTCAACAAGCATTTAAGATTGTTAAGCAACCTTTAGTTGTTAGTGACGCCGGCTGGTATATTACTGCCTTAAACGGGTTTCCGGGGGCGTATATGGCATATGTTAACAGGTGGTTTACGCCACGGGATTTTCTAAACCTAATGTCCGGTAAACCCACTAGAGAAGTAGTTCTAGATGAAGTCGTAACCTATATAGACGCGACAGGCTATACCTCATTTGACCACAAATTAACCGGCAAATTTCTTACGGAGCCACAAGGCGAAGGGCTAGCGTCTGATACAGTAATCTCCTTATCCACAACTGGAAGATCAATAGCGGAAAGTAAGTCACAGAACCTGAAGAGTAGCGACCAAGCCGGTGTGTGGGAAAACTTTGGCACCTGGTACACTACCAGTAGAACACGGGTTTCAAACGCCAACGGACACATTACACAAGTTCCAAATCCGCTATAATAAACCGCATGATCACTAAAATCTTTCATCTCATCCAGCAAGCGGGCTCCTTAATGCAGATGCCTCGCAGCCATACTAGGCACTTAGGCACTACCTACGATACAGTAGCCTCTCATAGCTTTCATGTTGCAGTTATAGGGTACTGTTTGGGCAGAATGGAAGGACTTTCAGACGAAAAGGCCATGAAAACTTCCACCATGGGGCTGTTTCATGACCTGGCCGAAGCCAGAACAGGGGACCTGGACTTTGTAGCAAAACATTACACGGTGGCTAACGAAGAAAAAGCCGTTGACGACCAGTTCAGCGGAATGGACTTTGGCAAAGATCTGCACAACTTACTAGATGACTACGAGACTAGAGAAACCTTGGAAGCAAAATGCGCTAAGGATGCCGACAGCCTAGAACAGCTTTATCAAGAATGGGTTCTCTCGTGGCAGGGAAATAAACTTGCGCAAAAGTGGTTTGACTCCGATTATAAGGATAGAGTTCCCGGGCTACGAACTGAGTCGGCCAAAAAGTTAGCACACCAAATGAAGGACAGTAACCCACAGGACTGGTGGTGGTCACAGTTTATAAAAGACGATATGGCTATTGATCGAGAGAAACTTCTAGGGAGAAAATAGGAAAGTAACACCTTCTAAAAACATACCCTATAGTATTGGACGGCGGGCGATTTTTACGCTATAATATGTGTGTTTTGACAACACAATACAAGCCTTAGTCGGTATCTAGGAGTATCAGCTGTTCCTAGCTGCCGATTAAGCCCTTCAGCCAACTGGCTGATTGTAAACAGAGAGTTGCATAGGCAACAAGCAGGATCAAAAGGAGCAAACACAATGGGACGGCTAAGCAACAACCAGAGCAACGAGCTGGGTTTGTGGGAAGAGCTGGTCCGCAAGACCCACGAATTAGAGTACATGGGTACGGCGCAGGAGGCATACGTTGAGTTCTGGGGAAAGACGGGCGTGGCTATTACACTGCCCTCCGCTCGCAACGGTCGCCCAACCGGCTACACCGCTTACCTGGATCCACTGACCCATGACAGGGTTCTAAGGGTTACGTGGGGTGAGGGTAACGGTCCGCACAGCATCAAATCGTTTGACGTGACCCGTCGCTTTCTCCGCGCTGCGATCGAAAACGTATCTACGTCGATCTACCTCGCGAGCAATCAGGCGGAAAAAGAAGAGCGTGAACGGCTAGAGGAAGCTGATGCATGGGATGCACTATACGAGGAGCGCGGGGCCGAGTGGGCCAAAAACCACTTCTGCGCATGCGGGCACTCTTACGCTAACCACGATGGGCAATACGGCGAAGGTCGTTGCCGCTGGTGCGATTGCACAGAGGGCCACGAGGAGTTGAATCCCGAACAACCTCGAGAAGCAAACGTAGGGGGAGAACCCGGCGGCTTTAAGATCTACGAGTAACGGCAGCGAAACAACACCCTTGGGGTTTGGACAATCGTGTTCAAGCATCAGGGGTGTTTCGCTATTTATAAGAAAGTCAGGCTTTCAACTTGCTTCATTGATGTATCTTAGGTGTATATAGTCCTTGTAAAAGAAGTGCTATAGTAGAACGTATGGAAAAAACCTACAAGAACTGTCAAAGCTGTGGAATGCCTATGAGTAAAGACCCTGCTAAAGGCGGGACAAATGCCGATGGAACAAAATCGGGGATGTATTGTAGCTACTGCTATCAAAACGGAGCCTTTACCAGAAACTGTACAGTGCAGGAAATGCGGGAGTTTTGTATAACCAAACTTAAAGAACTAAAGTTTCCGGGATTCTTGGCCAACCTAATGACTTCTAATCTCCCTAAGCTAGAGCGCTGGAAAGTGGCCTAACATCCAATAGGCTATGGTAAAATTGGGCTAATGATATTGATTCTAAAGGCCAAAGCCAACGCCGATCAACTAACCGAAGTTACCAAGATATATTCAGGTTATACAAAGGTGGTAGTAGATATAAACCGTAACCTATTAGCCGCAGGAGGCGAGTACCATATAGACTGTGAGCAGGTGCTTTTGGCAGACGGTAGTGCTCAAAGTGATTTGTGGGGAGGGGGCTACAGATTTGAAAGTAAGGAAGTGGACTTTATGGGACTTACAAATTATAAAGTTGGTATCAACCACCTGTCCTACGAAATTACGTTCCCGAAAGTTCGTGACCAAGTTGAGAAAATTACCAGAAGTGTTTTTGAGTAAAAAGGTTTTTTATAATGAACAGAAACAAGTTAAACATTAAAATGGATTTACTAAGAACCGCAAAGAGTGCCTTTGACATTAACAGACCGTTTGATAAAACTATTGCCGATGTTTTTTTAACCAAGGCTTTGGAAGAGTTCGATAAAAACCTTCCAGAGGAAACGGGGCTAAAAAAGGAGTTGGTGGAATTTAAAGCTCAGCTAGCTACTGTGTGCACCGACCCTATCAAGCGCATTAGGTGGGGTGAAAAAGTTATGACTGTAGCCTCAAGACTGGGGAGTTTGTAGCAAAACCTGGCTTCGGGAAAAGTTCCAAACATCCTCTATAATGTAGTCATGAAGACACGAATGGAACTATTGGATACCCTTTTCAAACCCATTTTCGAAGCCTTGGCACAGAATGATTTGAAAAAATGGAGTCTTTCTCAGCTATAATTCAACAAAGTATGGCCCTACAAGACGAACGAAACGTAGATACCATAACGTATGATCAGGTTAGGGAGAGGGCTTTTGAGTCACACTCAATGGCAACAGCTGCGCTCGTAGTTTCCTTCTTTTCCGACAGAGTTAAACCTGCTGACATTAACAGCCTAAACGTAGCAAGGCTTAACCTAGACGTTGCGGCCGCGACTAGAGATAAAGACCGCGATGCCTCTCTTTTTGAGCGTGAAACGGGGGTTAAGATGGAGCAAGCTACTCTCCGCGAGTGCTACACCGAGGGAATAGCGGTACTAACAAGAACCGCGGTGGTCCCGTTGAGTGTAGTTACCGACATAGAATTAAGACTAGCAGATCTGGGGACATCTCACTTAGTACATGGGGTATCATCCTTTGCCTATAAACATCTTGCGTTTCCTGCCGATATAGGCGAGGATATAGCACCAGCTGAAATCTCGGTTAGTCACGTTTTGGACAACGAAGAAGTGCTTGAAGCGGCTCTCGACAGAAGCGGAATCGGCAGAGAACTGCCCAGAGCACATCTGATGGAGGTGGCTCTAACAGGCGCTATTATGCACGAATACGGGCATGCGCTACGTACATATATTCAAATAAAAATGGCTGAGCGAGCAGTGCAAACCGGAGAAGGCGGCAGCAGGATAGAACAGGTGGAAGATCTACTTGCCCCTCAAAATAGGGACTATTTCTGGGCATTGTTCTCCAAAGTAGAGGGCGTATCCTCCGCTATCATTATGGGCGGCGTGTCTGATGTAGCTGCAGCCAGCTACTTACTGGAGAGATGCGGCGCGCTGGATGCCAACGGAGTGGCTAGCATGAGCCATGAAAGTTTAGCGCAAGGACTAGAGTACTATGCACTTCGCCACTTAATGGCGTCCGTTTTGGCTAGAGACGAGTATATAAGCTTTGCCAAGGCTTTGGATGACGTGCTTCTTAGGAAACAGGAGGACTATTTATATTATCTACGACTATGCGAACAAAAAGGCTTGTCGTCTGACACTATTAGAGACTTTATCTACAGTGTTCGACAGGGATGTCACAAGGCCGGGCTAACCGGAGCTATTCCCTGGCTGGATAACCTGCCTTTTTACGCCTATGGCTTAGGACCAGAGCAAGCAGGGTATTATTATCCGGTAGAGCCTGCAAACATCCAAAGCTGCGTGAGTCAGATGCTTGCACATAGTGAGAGGCCTACTTTGTAGGATTGTTAGAACTTATCAACACACTAACACTTAAGGGCAAGTAGCCCTAGTGCAAATAGTACCCTATAATATTTGGCTGAACGCAGGTTTTAAGGTATAATTACCACATTCTAGTTATCCGCTAAAGCTCAGTGGGGGGTATATGAGAAAGGTTGTTCTACTTGGCCTGGGTATTGCTGCAGCGGCAGTTTTCTGCAGCCTCATGGTTGCGGTAGTGCTGCCGTTCCCGGACGAATGCGTATACATGGACGAACCATATGTCCGGCGCAGTTCCGGCGTGTGGGGGTGGTACACGGGTACACCACAGGGGACTAGCTGGTACGTACTGGAAGTGTATGATGCAGAAACACTCAAGACTGCTCAAGTGTTTCCCGCGCCCTCCGGGTACGGGTACATCAACAGCGCCAGGAGCGTGGCAGAAGTATCGTACCTCTGTCCCAACCAGGTTACTGCTACCAGGCGCGCGTTCAGGGTGGCCACACGGATAGACGCTGCGCGTAAGAACGGCGACGGCCACCAGTACGGCTGGGTCCACAAAGTTTTTGGCTATGACCGGTGAGTAGTTACGAGAGGACTTAGGTCGAATCCCGAGCAAAGCTCGCCTCTCAATCTGTCATAAGCAGATTAAAGAGATTCGACCTTTACCTTACACAAGGTATAGGTAGACTTATCATGTGACTTGGATAAGCGTATACTACACAGTATGTTACTGTTAATTTTACTGCTGGTTGTTGGTGCAGCTTTAGCCTACGTCTCTAACTATAATTTAATGCCAGTTACAGTTAATTTAGGGCTATACACTTTTTTAAATGTTCCACTCTTTTATGTGATTGTTGGTTCAGTAGTAGTGGGCTTGCTGCTATCTTATATAGCTTACCTGATCCACGCCATTTCTGCTTCCTTAGCCCTGCAAGCTAAGGCTAGGGAGCTCAAAACAAGTAAAGAGGAAGTGCTTGAGTTAACCAAACGCGTGCACCAACTGGAGCTAGAAAACGAGAAACTGCAACATGGAGACGGCGGTAAGCCTCAAGATCCAAATGCGTTATGAAGCACGTGCTAGCTAAGCTCTGGAAAGCACTACACCTACCTAAGGGCGTGCAGCTGCTAGTCATGCGGTTAGTGCAAGACCGGTTTTTAGTTGGCGTTACCGGCATTATTTTTAACGAGCAAAATGAAATCCTGCTGTTTAAACACACTTATCGCTCGCATGCCTGGAGCCTGCCCGGCGGGTATTTAAAATCCGGCGAGCATCCCTGTGAAGCACTAGAACGAGAAATCAAAGAGGAATCGGGGTTGGTGGTTAGTATTGACGACTCCCTCAAAACCCGCACTGATCGCGACACTGCCCGGCTGGATATGTGTTACACCGGCGTGTTAATAGGCGGCGAGTTTACCCCCTCCCACGAAGTTTCGGAGTTTGGGTTCTTTGCCAAAGATAAACTCCCGCTGCTTAGAAAAAATCAGGTTTTTTTGATTGACGAAGCATTAAAAGCGCGGGCCTGATGTAACCTCGGGAAAATAATATCAAATGGACCTTGGTAATCTAGAAAAACGAATCAAAGTCATTGAAGACAGGAATACAAAGGTCCAGCAGGATAAAAGGTGGGAAACTAGTTGGACCAGACGATTCTTTGTAGCGCTTTTTACCTATCTTGCGCTATCTTTATACTTTCTGTTTATAGGAGTAGATCGGCCTTTTTTAAACGCCATAGTACCTACCATCGGCTTCTTACTTTCCACGCTTTCGCTACCTTGGATCAGACGAGTTTGGGAAAGATATCGGAATGGATGATCCATCAGACATTTAAGACCGATGCTACAACACACACGGGCTGTAGTATATAATCAAGCGCAAATGAATCCACGGCCGGAGCTAAAGTTTCAACTCAATATAGAACTAGATAAACGGACCTGCACCAGCAGCGTGTTCCACACCTCCGTTATAAAATTGCACCCGGCTCTGGCTAAGGACGAAAGCTTAGAATACGTTGACGACTACTATAAGACGCACGAGAAGGAACTAAAAAATGCAGTGGAAAAAATGAAAACCGACTGGTTAACAATTGAGAGGAAATTTTTCGAAATAGTCTCCAAGCTAGTTAACCATCCGTGGCCGAAAGGGAAGTATGTGTGCTACTTGTCCATCTTTAACTGCAACCCGAGATTTATTGAAACTAAGGAGTTTCAGGCGTACTTTAAACACCCCGAAACAACAAATCATGTGTGTGCGCACGAGCTGCTCCATTTTATCTTTTACGACTACTTTGAGAAAAACTTTAGCGAAGACTATAAAAAGTTGGACAGCAAGTACATCTGGAGATTGTCTGAAATAGTTAATGACGTGCTTTTGCGATTGCCGGAATTTGTGGCCATTACAGGTCGAAAAGCCCCTGCAGTCTACGCAGAAACCACCCAGGAACTAGCATCCGCCATTAAACTTTGGAGTGAGACTAAAACCGTTAAAGCATTTGTTACTAACTACCTGGTACACTGGAATACTGCAGAAGTTTCAAGTCGGATATAGCTTTAATTGCCCCCGAAACTTGAATCACGCAGGACTCAATACAAGCGATCCTTTTGACCTCCGGTATATAATACCAACATCAAGCCAAAAACCGATAGACAATTACGGCCCAAAGTAGTCCTTGTAAACAGAGCGATCGTGCTAAACAAAGATGGCACGATTTTGCTAATCCAACGGGCAAAGCAAGACTCCTATATGCCCAACAAGTGGGAGCTGCCCGGCGGTAAGTTGGATATAGGCCAAGATATAGCTAATGCACTTGAAAGGGAGGTGCTTGAGGAGACCGGCCTGGTTGTAGTTCCAACGGATAAGATAGCATACTGGCACAGCGAGATAGTAGCTTCTGGAAAATATAAAGGGCTGCCGTATGTGGTACTTGTTGGCATTACTAAAAGCGTAGGCGGCAAGGTAATGCTCTCGCCGGAGCACCAGCACTTTGAGTGGGTAAAGGTTAGAGCCGCTTTAAAGTTGGACTTGGCGCCTGAGACCAGAAGCGCCGTTAATGTGCTGGCCAGTAAACTAACGCTTAAAGTTAAGTAGGACTGTATAGAAAATCCCTCGCGACTGTGTTCGACCAACAGATGTGAGTCGCACAACCGCAAGGGATCTAGTGGGCAAAACGCCGTGTCACCTAAACGGATTTTTTGCTCCTACCTCGCCGTATACGTCGTCAAGATCTCTCATAGCGTTTTCCAGCGCTGGGCCAGGACCCGTCTCCGGCAGTTTGCCGTCGTCAGTAAAAGGTCGTCGATCACCTGGCTGAAGGTCGAGGATGACCTTAGCAAAGGCGATCACATGGTCCACCACGTTGGCCTTGCCTACAACAACCTGCCATAGGCCGTTCTCGTAGACCCAGAACTTCCCGTCCGGGGCATCCGCCAGCAAAACTGCCCGCTCAGCCTCAAGGACCTGCTCGATGTCTCGTCTGTCCTGGAGGGCAAACCTTGCCATCTGAATGGCCAGGGCCCTTGAGCACACGATGCGCTCACGCGGGCTTCTCGTCCTGCACACCATTAGATTGGTGCAGTAAGCCCTTGGGCGGTCCAGGAAGTCCCTGGCGGTTTGCAGCGTTCTGTCTGTGAAGTCCGCATCACAGGGGCTGCCGTCAACAATCAACCGTTTCTGTCTCATGCTGTCCTCCCAGTACTAACAGTCGATGTGCCAGTAAGATTTGGCATGAGGATTATACTACTACGGCGTGTGCATACAAAATTGCTAGCGCAAGGATATATGAGGGTAGGTCCGGCACCAACCAATGCGCTTTGCAGTTTTACATAGCGAGTCGTCTGGCGTAAAATAGCCGCACCTAACACATCACAGGAGGTAGTATGTTTAACATTAAGTTCCGGCAGGACAGTGGTGAGGTGGTTGACGCGGTGGTTTGGGAAGAACCGGCCTTTGCGGACGGCAGAAACCACCACTGCAGCGTAGATGGCGAGTGGATTGGCGTGTGGGTACCCCACCACTCATTCGGGCTAAGTGTAAACGGGCTCGTAGTACCTGGTACGGTCCTACGTGCCTGCTCTGCCCATGTTGATCTCTGGCAGGCGAGGGTCGCCTGGATTACTCGAGAACTACGTAAGCTCGAAGCGCTCCAAGGTCCTGAGGCACCCATGACGGTCGCTGATATTCAGGATGTTTACAGCCGCGCAGTTTTGGCTACCTGACCGCTCTAGCTGGCTGCTTCTGTCCAAAAGACGCGCCCTGATGCATCGGCGATTGATTCGCTGCATTGGGACGCGTTTTTGGCACATACGGGGGGAATATAGCGAGAGTTTAAAAAAAGACGAGCCCCTCAAGCAAGCGATTAAGCTTAAGGGACCCGTCGAGCCGGGCAGCATCAACTGGCAGCGGCAAGCCGTATATTCACCTCCCGGAACAACTGAATGACATCGAATTCGGTAATAGGGGTGTCGACTATCTCGACTACCAGCCCGCTCCGCCAGAACGCGGTCTCCATCACCGAATTGTTCCTAGTCCGCAACACCCAAAGGCATGTGGGCTGCTTGCCGAGTCGTGCAGCCTCTGCAAGGACGGGGACATTCTTTGGATAATCCATCAGAAAGACCGCATCCGCGGGTGTGGCCACGGTGTGGCCTAGGCTTAGCGCCACTTGGGTCAGCAGTTGCCGGCGCGATTCTGGCCCCGGGCCAAAAATCTGAATGTTCATACCCACCTCCACTGGCGGTATTATAGCACTATAGGGTATGACAAAGTAGACGGGTGGCCTAGTTAGCTATATAATGCGACCGGTTCGGTAGGACACGTCAGCACAGAGGAGGTTTAGCATGTACGTAGTAAAGGCGACACTTGACGAGCAGTGGATTCCGGCACTGCTACAAGGGCTGGAAGCGTTTAGCGCATTCGAACTCGTCCTGACAGGAAAAACGCCAGGCAGCGCACCTACACTACTCTTTAAGGTTCTCCTAACAGCGGAGAAGCCCGAGTCGCCCGCGGCGCAAGACGTTACCGTGGAGAAACTCGGGTTGAGCAATCGGGCGGCAAATGCCCTGATCCGGGCAAAAGTGCTTACGGTGCACGACATCCTCGAACGGTTCGAGTTTGACGGCGTGTGGGGTGTTTATAGCATCACTACGTTTGGGCGCAAGTCCCTACAAGAGCTGCTGAATACACTGCAGACTCGCGGATACCTCACGGAGGAACGTACCCAGCAATTGCGGGACGAAGCCGGGCTGTAACACCAAGGGGGCAAAACTGAAAAACCGCCATAGCGCGTAGTTCAGCGATGCCTCCTTTTTTAGATGTAAAAGCGGTAGGGGTATAAGCTTCCCACAAGAGCCGGGTAGGCCTCCACGTCAGAAATGATGCCGCTGATAGGCCCTTGCTCTGTTTTATAAACCAGCCTCTTGCCGAGCAAGTCTGGCGCAACAGTTAGTGCCGGCCGTAGATAGAACCGCCGTCCTAGCTTCATATAGGTAAGTTTACCAAATCGCACCCTAAAACGTTTCGCCACGGTGCTGGCTTGCATACTAATCGAGGTTGTACTAAGATACAACTTATCTAGACTAGGATCACATCAAGGAGGCGGTTATGGACACCGTAGATGTCATACTTGGCGGTAAGGTTGTACAGATGACTGAGCAAGAGCTCAAGAAGCAGCTGATCGAGGAGGCGCTTAGGGTGGCGCGAGACCCCAAAATCAGGTTCCACCTGTCCAAGGCGAGCCACGCAATCCAGGAGGTGGGCAATCGGGTCTATGAGGGTCGGCAACGCGTTGTGCGACGGGCGTACCTGGGCGACTTTTTCGCCGAGGCGTACCTACTGCAAGACCGGCTTGTCGATCTGGTGCAAGCTTATTGCATGAAGCAGGCAGAGATGCGCTGGGACGCCTGGAACGCTGGGTGGGAGGCCGAGGTGGTCCCGAAGATTCTGGCCATGCGGACGCACGCAACACCCTGAGTCGCCCAAGAGGTGGTTATCGTCATACCAAGATGACCACCTCTTCTTACTTTGTGCTAAGCTATATGTATGAACACACTTAGTACCTATGTACAAAATCCTATTATCTTAGTGGTGCTGGTAGTTTGGGAGTTGGTGTGGAAAGGCCTGGCGTTGTGGCAGTCGGCCAGAAAAGGGCAAAAATACTGGTTTATACCTCTCCTAGTGGTAAATTCCGCCGGACTGTTGCCGATTATTTACTTGGTCGGCTCCAAATACCTGGCGGCCAAAAAAGGCTAGCGGGCACCGCAGTATGACTTTGGGGCAAAGTGTGCTATACTAGCTCCAGTGCGATTGATCGAAATTGATCTAAGTGTTTGACTTGCGACTCTTTATCCGTTTTGCTCATCCCTAAAAAACTAACATATGATGACTATGAGGACTAAAAGTTCTAATACTAAGCGCGGCTTTCGTGGCGCGCACTCTACCGGCGGGGGCTTTAAACCCCAGCGGAGAAATCCGTACCGGGGTGACCACATTGACCAAGCCAAATACATTTTTAAGGCCGTAGCAAACAGTACGTCCCACAATGCCGTTTACGACAGTCAGCTGACTTTTGCCGACTTTCCGCTGCAGCCCAGGTTGCTAGCTAACATTGCCGCCAGGGCATATACGCACCCTACCAAGATTCAAGCCCAGGCACTTGCGCCCATTTTGGCCAACAAGGATATTATTGGCCTTTCTGCCACCGGCTCGGGCAAAACGGCGGCGTTTTTGATTCCTATTGTTAACGCCCTCTTGCTTGACCCACATAAACGGTGTCTGGTGGTGGCCCCGTCGCGCGAACTGGTTAACCAAATTCAAGATGAGTTTTACGGTTTTGCCCGGAACACCGGAGTAACCGATGTGCTTATTATGGGCGGCTCCAGCTACTCCACCCAGATTAGGTTGCTCAAACGAAACCCGCAGGTTGTTATTGCCACCCCAGGCCGACTTATCGACCTGTACAACCAAAGGTATCTTGAGCTAGACAGTTTTGACATTATAGTGCTGGATGAAGTCGACCAGATGCTGGACATGGGCTTTATCCGCGACATTCAGCTAATTATTGCTAAGCTTAAACCCGTACGCCAGTCGCTTTTTTTCTCGGCCACTATGAGTCCTAAAATTAGACAGATTGCCGCCACACTGGCCCAAAACGCTGTAACCATTGAACTTACCGACCAAACGGCCATTAACACCGTAGAGCAAAACATTGTTAAGGTTAACGCCGCACTAGGCAAGCTGGGCACGTTGCACGAGCTACTCATCAACACCGCCTGTCAAAAAGTGTTAGTTTTTTCCCGGACTAAGCATGGCGCAGACGATATTGCTGCAGCGCTAAGCAGCAAAGGGCACAAAGTGGACTCGCTCCACGGCAACAAGTCGGTGGGTCAGCGCCTTAAGATCTTGGCCATGTTTAAGCGCAGCCAGATTAACATTTTGGTGGCTACAGACGTAGCTTCCCGCGGCATAGATGTACCGGATATCTCCCATGTGATCAATTACGACGAGCCGGCTACTTACGCCGACTACATTCACCGCATAGGCCGAACGGGCCGGATAGGCAAAACCGGCTACGCGTTAACCTTTGTGTAAACTTACCGTGTTACAACCTAATAGTTTGCAGGCGAGCGCGCAGTAGCTTGTACTCAGGCACAGTCTTACCCACCAGCGCCCAAAAGGCCTTAGAATGATTAAATTGAGCCAAATGGCACAGTTCATGGACCACCACGTAGTCGGCTAGTTCTGCCGGCAACAGCGCCACCCGGTAGCAAAAGTTTAAGTTGCCCAGTTTAGAGCAACTACCCCATCGTCTGCGGGTGTTTTTGATGCTAACACGATGCCAGCTAAAATCGTAAAACGTATTAAAGTGGGTGAGGCGCGCCGTAATATGTGCCCGGGCGGCCTCCTTGGTTGCCAGATACTTGGTGCGGCGGGGCGCTTTCCGTGCCCTAAAAACTAAGTCAAACAACATAACTGCAAAGCATACCAGATTTTGGTAGACTTAGGACATGCACAAACCCGGCACTAACTTGCTGTTTGCAGGAACCGTTATCCTACTTACAGCCACCATTCTAGCTGCTACTGCGGTAAACTATAAGCAGGACAAGGCGGTAGACCGCACCAAGTTGCCCCAAAAACTCGAACAGGCCAAACCGTTTCAAAAATGGCTCACCAATCTTAAAAATACCGGGTTAACCGTGGAGGCCGACGAATTTAGGCTTAACGAGGAAAACGAAATCTACAATACCAACTGGATGAAGGTGTACAGTATAGATGACCCCAGCGTAAAAACTACCTACGACCTAACTATTGCTAAATACACTACTACAGACAAAGTAATTTACGCGCCAAGTGGCCGGCAGTTTATTGACTACCGCAACGAGCCGCGGGACGGGTTTGCCGCCAACGAAATTCATTACTACGGCTTGCGGGATGACAAATTACTGGACGCGCGGCTACTGGACTGCTCCACAAAACTAAATTGCTACTTTGATCGGGCCTATTTTTTGGACAACGACGTGTTTGTGGTGTCGGAGCTTTCCCGTAACCTAGATAAGCGCGCCGCCGACATTCCGGTGTGCCTCATAACCGAGCCGTGTACCTACACCATAAAAGTCCATTTGGTAGACCTAAACAAGAACTCCCGCTTAATTTATGAAAGTCGGCCGTTTGAGGTTAATCTTGCTTTACTAATCCCAGAGTTATAAACTAAAAGCATGGAGGGCGAGTACACCATTCTGCTGGTTGAGGACGAAGCTCCGGCGGTATTGGCTATAGACGGCTATCTGTCTCACGCCGGATTTACGGTCATCAAGTGTTTTTCTGCACAGGAAGGCCTAAAAGCGGCGCTGGAGCACCACCCAAGTCTTATAATCCTGGACATTATGATGCCGGCAGGGAGTGGACTGGACATGCTACCCGAACTGCGCAACGACCCGTGGGGAAAAACCGCCAAAGTACTTATTTTTAGCAACCTCGCCGACACTGAGTACAAAGCTACCGCCGACAAATACTACGTGGACAAATGCCTAGTTAAAACGGATACCACCCTTAAGGAGCTGGAGACTAGTATTAGCCAACTAGTACCGGTAGGCGTGCCTAGTGCACAAAAACGGTAATACTGCTAGAATCACCCTGTAACACAGCAACCGTAAAGGATAGCGGGGTGTGGCGCAGTTGGCTAGCGCGCATCGTTTGGGACGATGAGGCCGCAGGTTCGAGTCCTGTCACCCCGACCATTAGATACCTAGTATGCGCAATTCTATAGCACGGCTTAAAGGTGATCGCACAAGAAGGTCCGGGGAGGGTAAAACAACCCAGGTTTATGCTACAGATGTGGACTACGGACTTATTGTAATGTCGGCAGCCAACCCCAAGTTTAGTTCCAATATATTAGACAAGTATCTTCTGCTGTGTGAATACGGAGGCGTTACGCCACTTATAATCCTCACTAAGATTGATTTGATACGGGAAGCTCCGTCAGTTTTAGACTACTACACACAGGCGTTGGGTATTAAAGTTGTCCTTACATCAGTAACTACCCATGAGGGCATTAAAGACTTACTTAGTAGCATTAACGGAAAAACTTGCGTGGTGTTGGGCAGAAGTGGGGTAGGTAAATCATCATTAATTAACGCGCTCAAAGGAGACAGCAAGATAAGAGTAGGGGAGGTGAGCGATAGATTTGGCGAAGGCAAACACACCACCACTTCTACCGAAAAATATCAGATCAATGAGTCAACGTGGGTCATTGACACCCCGGGACTTAGAACTATTGATGTATCGCACATGGACCCCAAAACGCTCAAAGAGCTTTACCCGGATTTTGTAAAACTAGCCGGGAAGTGCAAGTTTGGGAACTGCCTGCATAGCACAGAGGCCGAGTGTGCCATTAAAGACGCTGTGGCACAAGGGCTACTAGCTAAAGAGAGGTACGAAAATTATCTTAAAATTGGGGAATTTGCAAATGTCGTTCATCATGGTTGACCGTAGGTTTAGTCACTACCAGACTAAGGGCAAACATCGCCTCGTGTAGTCACCGGTGTTAAAATCACTTAACAAGACTATGCCGACACACCCAAAAAGTACAACCTTAACAGACAAAATATACGGAACCCACACACTAGAGGAGGCAATCTTAAGAGAACTGCTTGAAACCCCGCAAGTACAAAGACTTAAACACATTAACCAACTGGGTGTGCCGGAGGAGTTTTTTTGTACAAAAAACTTTAGCCGGTATGAACACAGCGTTGGCGTACTTCTGCTGCTAAAACTGCTTGGTGCCTCCCCAGAAGAACAGGTGGCAGGGCTGCTGCATGACGTCTCCCACACGGCTTTTTCTCATGTAATAGACGCACTCATGGGTGACACCCGGCTGGAAGATTTTCAGGACCGGCAGCACTATGCCGTTATAACAAGTCCCGGGCTTGCGCGCATCCTAACAAAGTACGGCTACGATCCCAAAAGAATTAGCCGCCTAGGGCAATTTACCTTGCTAGATTGTCCCATACCGGGATTATGCGCAGACAGACTAGACTACGCTCTTAGGCAGATGCCGCCAGCAAGCGCAAAGCGGGCCCTAGCCAAAGTCGTACACCAAAACGGGCGGATCGTGTTTCAAGACCAGCCAAGTGCCACGGACTTTGCCACCATGTTTTTGAAGCTACAAGTAGACTTGTGGGGCGGCTTTGAATCGGCGTTTAGATATAATCTCTTAGCAGGAGCACTAAAGGCGGGGCTGGCTAACGGGGACATTGTCACAGCTGATTTATGGACTGACGATGCTAAAGTTATAGCCAAGTTAACAAGGTCACACCATGCCGGGATTCACACCACACTGCAGCTGTTAAGGTGCAAGTCGTTGGCGCACTTACCCAGAAACGGTGAGATCGTATTCAAAAAGTTTAGGTACGTAGACCCACTGTTCTTAACTAAACACGGGGAAACGTTAAAAGTGAGCGATGTTGATGCTAACTTTAAGGCAAAACTTACCCAAGCTCAACAGGACAATGCTAAGGGGATCAGACTGCCACTTATAGACTCGTACTTACCTGTGCAGTGTCATACCGGAGGAAGCGTGTGAGTTAAAGCTGATCACTCAACCACACGCTTCCTCGCCACTTAGTGCGGACCCGTTCCGCCAAAGTCACGTACTACCGCTGACATCGTTACCTCCTTTACTGATGAGGTCCTGTGGCCCTCGGGTCATCTTCCCACTGCGGCCTGTGTTCTCGTTGACAATAGTCTTCTTCGGTGAGTTGAGTAGTAACAGGCTGAACTACTACAATCACCACTGTGCCTGCAGGCACCACCACCTCAATCGTCTTGGGCTCGGTCATCTTAGCTCTCCTTGTTCCCTAGCACTTCTTTCCTAATATATGGATAGATACTAGGAAAGCTGGCACCGCCAAGCATCAACATCTCGGTGTTTTGCGTCCACGACTCTAGTGTGTTAGCGCCTTCTGTGCACACCAGCAAGCCGTCGCACATTTCGAGCAAATAGCCCTGCTCTGCGTAAGCGCGGATCTTATCTTGTGCTATCTTTGTCAGCACCTCCTCATCTCTGGCGTCTCCGCTATAGTACTTCTGCGTCACCATTCTTTGGAACTCTATCTCACGCGCCAAAACAGCGTTTGGTACAACAAGTTGCCCATTGTACAAACCCACGTTCATCAAACCTATGCTGTTAACCTCCAAAAGCTGTGGAAACACGTCGCTCAGCTGTTTAGTAAGGTTTGCTACATACAACGCTCTTCGGCTATCCGCAACCTCCTTATTGAGCCTAACTCCTACATTGGGACCACGAAAGGCCTCGTAGTTGTTGTCGCCTACACAGAAGATCGTTTTTGCAGGTATGCCTATCCCCCACAGCGCTGTTACCAGGGCCTTTAGCTTAGGCAGCCGCGGGTACACCAGCCCGGTTCTTGGCTCTTCTACCGCTACAAACAGCTCTTTCTGGTCTGTCTGTAGATACTTAGGCCGAAAGTCTGGGCATATGAATATAAAGAGGGGTATGTAACCATAGTCTGTTAACACCCGCTCTACATACTCTAACGTAGGCCGGTTAGGGTTAGTCTCCAGCCGGTCGAACTCACGCAAAACCGCCAGCACAGCGTCCACTGATACACCTCCTTTCGACTTATTAAGTTGTCTTAGCACACCGTTCAGTTGGCTCATAAGTTTTTGGGGAGGTCGACGGGACTTGAACCCGCAACCCAAGGTTCCACAAACCTTTGCTCTAACCAGTTGAGCTACGACCTCCGCGATGCTTGTGGCAGGGAACAAAAAAAGCTCCCATTCCCAAATGCGTCGCACAAAAAATGCGACTACATCAAGGAACGAGAGCTCTTTACCTGTAATTAGCTACAAAAAAAGAGACCTCGCGGTCCCATCCTTGTTCCATAAAGGTATTAGCCTTATGGCACTTGATCCCGGCTCCGCGAAAACGACATCGGGTGCTTTATTTATGAGTTTACGAATAAACCCACTTTTACGGTTAAGCTTCCGTTTGGGATTGTGCTTGGTAAGCTTTTTTCCCAACAGCTTGGATGGCGTGTTCACTTGCGGACTGATGAAGGCTCCCACTACCCCTTCTCGCTCGTATCAACCTGATGCAACCTACTAGTCCATCCTTAACGCTTTATATAAGAGATATTTAGTTGTCGAGGGTTATTGTAACCTTATGCACGAGACTTGTCAAAGTGCAAAGACCTATAGTTTGACTGAGTAACTGTTTTAAGGCATAATACGATCGTATCGGCAGTATAATCACACTCTGTAAGGACAAGGAGGAACCCATGCATCAAGCCTACGCGAGCCAGTATGGCACGGCATGTGTCGTTATCGAGGATGGGGACAAGGCGAGCGAGGTTGTCGAGTATGCCGGAGAGATCGGCGCCGTCACGAACGAGGGCAAGGGCGAGGTTTTCGTCGTCCGGTTCCCTGGGTCGCGTGGCCCCGAGTGCTACTCCAAGGACGCGCTTCGGCGCAGCTTCCGGAAACGGTATGTGAGGGAAACCATAGTGCCGGGAGTCGCGGTCACCTTCTTCACTGAAGAGCAAGTGCCCGAAGGAAAGGTGACAAGTGTCGGTGGCCTTGTGCCACACAGCGGTCATAGACTGACTGTCGCTCCGATCGGATTCGGCGACCATGTCGTCCAGGGCTTCTCAGTGCATTCCTAACGGGAGGCATCAGGTCGATTATAAGGTTTACGAGAACAACGGGCTGGTGTGCAAAAGCACTCCTGGGAGAAAGCGAGGCCAATTTGTGCCAAACAATCTCCGGTGGTGTAGAGAGCCGCTTTTCAGTTTGAAAGCGCCTTTACCCATTCCCAACGCGGTCTGCAATTCTTGCTACCTTTTCGTGGTGCAGGCTATTTTAACTAAATGCAAGTGAACTTTGAAAACTCTCTGTCACAGGTTTCAAGGAAGGTAACTAGGGCCCGGCTTCGGGCTTTAATTGTCTTCCTTGAGACCACAAGTCTACAAGCTGACCAGACGAGCCACTGCATGGCTACATCTTGAGCGCGGAGGAAATCATGTTAAGTTCAGTTGAGTTCGGTTTGGTTAAGTTCTACAAAAACGGCTACGGCTTTATCGAGCGCGAGGGAAAGAGCG
>Ga0172379_10003182_pt1 | contig 26792 bp, 26 predicted proteins | sample GrowelOW334metaG_FD_119756 | JGI IMG/M metagenome (GOLD analysis project Ga0172379, IMG submission 119756) | Groundwater microbial communities from an aquifer near a municipal landfill in Southern Ontario, Canada - Groundwater well OW334 metaG | ecosystem: Environmental > Aquatic > Deep...
CCAAAAAACCGGTCTCAGTTCGGATTGGAGTCTGCAACTCGACTCCATGAAGCCGGAATCACTAGTAATCGGGAATCAGAACGTCCCGGTGAATACGTTCTCGGATCTTGTACTCACCGCCCGTCACACCAGGAGAGTTGGTAACACCCGAAGGCCCCGGGTAAAATCGGGGACGACGGTGGGATCGATGATAAAGGTGAAGTCGTTAGATTATTCTAATTGTTGCGACCTTAAGAAGTAATTCTTAAGAAAAACTTGACTATATGCTGGAACATCTGTGTATCTTGCGCTACTTATTATTAGATGATATAATATCACTATATGAGTGACAAAGTTGCAAGTGCAGCCGCCGTTGCCAAAAGCTTTGGCGAGCTAACAGACAATCAGCAGGGAAGAGCATCTTTCGCAAGAAAGGGTAAACTCCCCTCAGAGACTACACGTCGAGCGCCTTTTTCTGAAAAAGAAATAAAAGCTTATCTTTTGGGAGCTTTGCATGATGCTACATTTAGCAGTAATAAAAGATTCAGATACTCGCAAAAAGGTACTGAATGGTTGAAACTGCTGAAAGCATTATTAAAAAAGATTGGATATAATTCGTGGATATACAAGGAAGGAAAAGAGAGATCGGTTTATGTTTTGGAAACTCTCGCGTCCTTTCTTGATTTCAAATTTAATCCGCTGAAATTCAAATCTAGCGGAGAAAAAATTTGTTATGTCAAAGGTTTTTTTGATGCCGAAGGAGGCATTCCAAAAAACAATAAACGATTCTACATACAGTTAGTCCAATCAAACAAGCAAAAATTGCAAAAGATAAAAAAGATTTTAGAGGAATTGGAAATTAAAACAGGAAAAATACACAATCCAAGCGTAAAGGTTGATCCTGAATATTGGAGAATGTATGTTTTGGCTGAATCGCGCAAGCGATTTGCCAAAGTGATAAATTCCAATCATCCGAAAAAAATCAGAATTTTCAGAAAAAGGATGATGATATAGTCCATGCCTTATAGCGATATAGGGAAATTCATGAACAAGGCATCCGTAGCGGAAGCTGTGGATGGATCACCTCCTTTCTAGGGAGATTTTGATAGCTACCGAGAAATGCACTCTAGCAGAAGTTACGCCCCTCATAGGGCATAATGGAGAGCATTGGTAGTTATCCGCTGGTCGACTGTTAGTTTACTAACAGAACAGCTAGCCCAGCAGTGCAAATACTGCTAGTGCCTTTTGTACAGGGCACGGATAGACTCTTAAGGACTCCGTTAGCGAGGGCTAACAGCCCTAATCTCGCAAGGGATTGGGGAATCGCAATAGGTTGTGATACTTATTACTTTGCTGAACGCAAGAACACCTTAAATGGTGTTTTTTGCGTTGGTCTACTCCGCTCCGCTCTTCATTTACAGCGACCGTTATTGGTGATAAACTCAAGTTAATTGTTGACTTTTAACAAGATAAGAGAAAATAGATGAGCAGTAAATTGATAAAAGAATACCTCGTCTCCATAAAGGAGGAGAAAACCTTTGATGATGGTTTTATTGATATTTTAGATAAGTGTAACGATGAAAATACTGATGGCAGAGTCGTCGCTAATAACATAATAGAAACCATTAATCAGAGGCATGCTGAAAATAAAAAGCATAAAAATTAGCGGTTTCAGAGGAATACTGAAATCTAAAGAGTTGGTGATGACCAACGGCTCAAAGGGTTCTCCAACCCCTCTTGTTTTATTTGGGCCGAATAGTTCTGGCAAGACTTCTTTTGTAGATGGAATTGAGTGGTTCTTGTCGCCCAATCACGAAATAGAGTGGCTTAAAAGGGAGGATGCGAAAGAAAAGGCATATCCCCACCAAGGAGCGAACCAAGGCGACAGTTTTGTCGAAATTACCTTTGAAGATGGAAATAAGAAAACGACCACGCTCACGAAAAAATACAACCACAGCAGGGTTACACAACCAGACCTGTCTTCTCAGCAGGATTTTGATTCGCTTTATAAAACTTTCGTAATTAAACCCCACCTGCGATATTTGGAGATAGTCGACTTTGTTTATAATCAAACTGGGCTTAACAAATACAAGAAGTTGGCTGAGTGGATGGGTTTCGAGGAGGAATTGAGGTTTCAGGAAAAAATTTCTCTTCAAATACTGCCCGTATTGAAAGAAAAGGAAAAAGAATTTTTGAGTAATGTTGAATCTCTTCAGTTTCAGATAGCTAATTTGGCTGGTATTGTTCGGGCTGATGAAGTTACTATCCTGCAATTTTGCAACGGAATATTTAAAAAGTATAGTAAGTCAGAAGTCTCTTCTCTTCCTGATGCGCTTAGAACCATCGATGAAATGGAACCAATGAGACAGACTTCGGAGGCTGGCGTTAAAATCAGCAGGTTATCGGAAGCGGAAAATGTAATATCGGCGGTAAGCATAGATGATGGTTTGGTAAAGAAATGCGCGGGTATAAACATAAAAATCAAAGAATTTCAGGAAGAGAAAGAGCATGTTGGTAAAATTGACGTCATTGACCTATATACGAAAGCCCTCGATATTTTGAATAAAAAAACTGGAGAAAAAGTAAGTTGTCCTGTTTGTGGTATTGAATGGGAAAAGGACAAGCTCGTGGAACACGTAAAAAAGGAGTTTGAATTGCTTGAAAATACCAAGAAAAAAAGAGACGAACTGATTTCTCTCATCAGTGACTTTAAAATTTCACTGGCGCAAGAAAAAGGCAAAGTTGGACGCATGAGAGTAGCATACGCGGAAGCTAAGAAGATTGTTCCCACACTAGACATTTCTTTTTCGGATGGCTATCAAAAGTCTCTCGAAAATTTGGAGCAGACGCTGTCACAAAAAGCAATAAACGAAGAAATTGACTTCCAGACTGATTCTGGGAAAGTAGCATCCGTTGAATCCGAAAGAAACTCGATTATAGAGCAAATACAAGCCGAGAAAGTAAAGATGCAACCATCAAAAGAAGAGAGGGAGAGAATTGAAGATGTGGGAAAATTGGTCGACGTTAAGAAGTTGTGGCAACGAATGACAGAGTCTGAAGATGTTGCGAAAAATTTCTCTGTCGAAATCAGCAAGTTTATTTACTTGGGTGACAAATTGACAGGCATGATTCAGGGCGGTATCAAGGAAAGATTTGAAGCCCTTTCAACCGATATTTGTAAATATTTTGGAATACTGAGAACGGATAAGGATGTTTGCGAAATCAAAATCGTTCTTAATGAGGAAAAGGGCAGGGCGGCAGGTCGTTCGGCGGAAATACAGTTGAAGTACTATGACATTGAGGTAAAGCCAGCGTATAAAGTTTTGAGCGAGTCCTTGTTGAATAGTCTGGGGTTGGCTGTTTATTTCACGTGCGTTAAGCACTTTAACAAGGAATGTGGCTTTATAGTGCTGGACGATATTATAAATAGCCTCGACAAAGAAAACAGAAATACAGTGCTTGATTTAATCGAACAGGAATTTGGCGATTATCAGATTGTGCTTTTTACACACGATGACCTATGGTTTCAGCAAATTCAAAATAGATTTCCAAACTGGGTTAGGAAAAAAATAAAAAATTGGGATTACTCTTCCGGACCCGAAATTGATTTTGCCAAAACCACACTGGAAGAAGTTGATGAACTGCTTACTGATTCTACCAAAGTTGAGGATGCTGGATTTAAGATTGGGAAGCACATCGAAGGAAGATTGAATGAGCTGTGTGAAGGGTGTTGGGCTGAGGTTCGGTATAGGTTCGTAAAAAATAGCCCGCCGTCCATGTCTGAATTATTTGAAGCCTTGCGAAAAAGACTGGGTAAGAAAGTTGGAGATAAACATCCTGCTGTTCAGAAATTGGAAAACGCTAAAAAATATGAGCCACTACTGAGAAATTTTATGGGACATCCCCGACAGAATGTTTCATCAAATTATTCTTCGCAGGAGGTTAGGCGTTCCCTAGAGGAATGGCTGGACTTTGAAAATGAGATTTCTTGCCCAGACTGCAAAAGATGTGTTTCTTATAACGAACAAAAGGGGGAAATTGAGTGCGAGTGCGGAAAAATATCACTAAAAAAAGAACAAGTGACCAGTGGATAACTTTTCCTTGACTTCGTGTGCCACGAAGCTACCATGGCGTTGCCATGGTGCAAAATACTAAAACTAAAAAAAGAATAAGCGAGGTATCGGAGGAATTTTTAACTTGGCTTCAGGTTGAAAAAAGATTCGCAAAGTCCAGCATAGTCAGCTATCGCTCAAGATTAAAATGCCTAGTTAGAGACATAGGGGATGTTCCCGTTCAGGAATTTACGATGGAGCATATCTACCGACTTAAACAGATTCTCCACGAAAGGGAAAACACGGAAGTGTTTATGGGTGTCTGCCTGGCAGTAATCAAAGGACTACTGAAATATTACCGAGACCGCTACTCAGCTTCGCTCCAAATAAATCCCGATTCAATAACAATACCGAAACGGCCTCGAAGAGAGGTCGTTTTTCTAACTTCGGAAGAAATCCAAAGATTCAGAGACTCAATAAATACTAAGGCATTGTACGGATTAAGATTCAGAGTTCTTGTCGAAGTGTTATTGGGAACGGGAATGCGGATATCGGAAGCTTTGAGTTTGAACAGGCAATCAATTGATTTTTTAAAAAAGGAAGCAAGAGTCATCGGGAAAGGAAACAAAGAACGAGTTATCTTTTTTACGGAAGACGCCTTGTTTTGGATTGACCAGTATCTTAGTCGAAGAATGGACAAAAATGAGGCTCTGTTCATCACGACTGGCAAGGAGCCACAGCGATTGAAGAATCAAGACCTGACCAGATATTTCAAACGGCAAAGGATGATTGCTGGGATAAACAAAAAAGTGACCCCGCATATTCTTCGTCATTGCTTTGCGAGCCACTTGGTATTCAATAATTGTCCATTCAGCGAGATTAAGACCCTCATGGGTCATGAGCGGATTGACACTTCAATTCGCTATTATGTTGGCCTGACCGATTCGGAAAAAGCCCGTGAAGCTCATGCCAAATACCTGAAATATTAAAAAAGTGGTAAAATGATATCGGGTAGGACAAGAAAATGGAAAATAAATATATCGGAACTGCAGGATACAAAAAGATAGAAAACTATATCAAGGACTTATCGAGAAAGCCTGAGTTTTTGATGGCTGTAAAAAATACGAGGAAGGAGGTCGGCATTCCGGCTGGTGGATTCAAATATCCTGACAAGTCAGGGAAGACGCAAGAGATTTGGGACGGAAAGTCATTCATGAATCATGTTGAAAAAATTTCTGAGAAATACGGAATTGGAAACTTTCGAGAATTCATTGCTAGTTATCTTCTTTTCAGCAATACGAAGCTGGTCGAGGATTACCATCGCATTTTAGTCATCAAGACTGTCGATATGCGTTCAGTTTTCACATTCGACAGGGAGAAAGACCCCAAGAAGATTGAAAATGTTGGCAAGCTTTTAAAGCTGATGTTTGATTCCAAGACGCATCCAGTCGGAATTTTTATTCATCCATATATGTCGCAGAGGGATATCATTGACGCTGTAAAAAAGCTATACAAATCTGATATCGAACCGCTTCAGAAAAAGTACCGCAAGGAGGGAATAAAATTCGGAGTCATCAGGAAGAAATCGGAACGGGCAGAGGAGCGCAACAAGTTTATATACGAAAACCGAATCGGAAAATCAACCGCCGAGCTGGTGCGACTGGTAAGTGAAAAATACGGAGAGGTCATGGATTACACTTACATCAACAGAATCATCAAGGAAGAAAGGGAGAAGAATAAGTGAGTACGGATAATTTCTAGAATCACTTAATCTTCTATATTGCAACTGAAGAAACGCATAAACTGATTACATAAGTTAATCAGTTTTTTTATGCGAATCGGAAATTGCAAAATTGAATACCTCCGATACTGCAGGGTTGAAAAGGAGAATTGCCTTGGAACTGTTGCGAAGTATCAAGACGCTTTGAATAAAATCATTGCGGTTATCGGAGACATTGAAGTTCTGGACATCAATCAGAATGCGATTTTGGAATTGAAAGAAAATATGATGGAGCAGGGACTTTCTGATAGTAGGCGAGCCTTGATTATCTCGGTGCTCAAAAACTTCTTAGCTTACTTGAAAAACTTTATCGGATTGCAGGTCTATGATTATTCAAAGATTAAAATTCCGAAAGTCAGAAGAAAGCCAGTCCGAATCCTGACCACGCAGGAAATCGAGTGGTTCATTGGACAGCTTCCCGAAATTACGCTCAAGGACAAGAGATTCAAGGCGCTAGTCGCGCTAATTAGCATCTGTGGCGCTAGAATTGCCGAAATTTTGGGCTTACGGAGGAACATCGCAATAGATGCCAGAGAGGCCATCGTTTGTGGCAAGGGCGGTAAATTCCGACCGATTTACTGGGATGACCAAGCCAGTTATTATTTGAGACTTTATCAGGATGCCCGACCTGAATGGGACAGGAGCGAGTTTCTATTTGGAACTATTAATAATGGAAATTACGGCGGTCAATGGAGTAAGGGGGATGTGAATCGAAGTTTCAGAAAATGGTCTACAAAATTAAACAAACGAATCCACTGCCATTTGTTCCGGAGCAGTTTTCTGACCAACTGCGTGCATGAGGGGATGAGCCTGTCGGCGGTGTCACGGGCTATGGGGCATTCAGATATCAGAACTTCGATGAGATATTTTGCACCGATGACGGATGAGCAGACCAAGGAAACATTTCATGAATATTTTCGAAGACAGGCAATGGTCGATGTCAAAGTAAATTTGGAAATTGCACAGAAAGGAGGTGAGGGAAAATGAGAAAAGTAAAAGAGATTTTAAGGGAGGAGTCTGTTGCTATGGATAAAGTATGGTACGACAGACATCAGATGGGCATGCAGGGCCCATATCTTAAGGAAAAGAACCCCAAGGTAATTAAATTCATAAAGGGTGGAATTAAATCGGCCAAAAAAATGGAGAAGAAATATGGAAAAGAGAATTTAGGTCCGTACACACATTTTGAATGGGGGAAGCTAAGTGGTCGACTGGAAACTTTAAGGTGGGTGCTAGGGGAAGATTGGGGAAGTCTAGATACATAAAAAAAATAAGTTAAAACTAGAAAGTGAGGTGAAAAATATGAAAAAAACAAAAGAATGGAAAAACGAATTTCCAAGCGATGCAGTAATCGAGGCTGAAAGCAGGAGGTATAAGATGTGCAATGAGTTTCTTAAAAGGATTGAGGGAGTTGTTAAAGCATTGCCAAATATCGATTTTGAATTGCTTTGCAAAATGTTGCAGTGGGGCGAACCTAAAGCCAGTGAATTGGAACTCTCCTTAGCTCTTAAGTATTTATCTGACCCACCAAGAGGGCTAACGCTAAGCAAGGGAAGATTCGGATATTTCCATCCTAGTTATTTTGACAAGAAGTAACTATTGGCGAATTGGCGTAGCGCACATCTTTAAAAAAAGTTGTGTGCTCGCGAGTTAATCAAAAAATAATGCACAGGTCTTGTGCGATAAAACTATGCGTGATATAATCAAGGTACAATTTGAAAGAGCAATGAGTAAAGAGGACAGAGACCTAATTTTTGGGTGCCTGTCTTTTTGTTTTAGGAAGCCCCAAGGTAGCAAGGAGCACGGATTAAGGAGTCGGCTTAATCAGGAACCTAACGCTTTCCGCCATGCCCATCTTTCGTTAGGGGTGGGTATGACGGAGGGGCTAACGAAATGAGCAAATACCCAAAGGGCAGTTTTATTACTGTTCCCAATAAAGAAAAATTAGTCGGCCTAAAACCATCAACTCAGAGTCTGTATGTATGGCTCTGCAACCACATAAACAAGGACAGTACATGTTTTCCGTCTAGAAGATTACTGGCTAAGGAAAGTGGATTAAAATCTGTCCGTACTGTTGACCAGCATTTGAAAATTTTGGTCGAAGTAGGGTTGATAACCAAAAAAGCTAAGGCTAAAAATAATTTGAAACAATCCAACCTATACACGGTTGTTGCAAATAGAAAGTCCGAATCAGGGGAAATAGTAGAGCAAAAATTGCCCATCGATAAACAAGCCACAATCGAGGAGGTAGAGCAAAAATTGCACGAGGGTGGTGCAAAAATTGCTCTAGGGGGTAGCGCAAATATTGCTCATAGAACTCAACTCAGTTCTTTAACTCAATCCAATGAACCAAATCCATATATATTGTCTGGCGACGATATATATGAGGATAGTTCTTCTTTGGAAGAGATTGAAAATTCTGAAGACGAAGCAAGTAGTTCTTCTCAGTTAGGAAAACAAGAGGTAGTCGAGGATTCCAAGCCCTCCTCCGTCCAGCCCTCTACGCCAGAGGATAGAAAATGGTTCAAGGAGCTATTTTGTCGCGTAATGGGTTGCGTTATCTATCCTGAAAGCAGTGAAAAATATAACGAGGAAGCGGATGAATGGGGCGGTGAAGGAGAAGAAAGATGGACTACTTCAGAGCTGGAGGTTGTTCAGAATATGAAAGTCAAAGAGTTTATGTCTAGAAATTCACATGAAATGGCTAAGCGAAAGCTGGCATGGTTCTGGCATTATAGAAATTCAAAGCAAGGAGAATGGATTACCAACCCAACATTCACCATATTTTTAGCTCAGGAACCTAATTTTTCAACAGGTGAATCAGAAATGTTTAGCGCAGAGGCAATGGCATCTATGAATTATCCTGAAATGCAAGGGTGGTCAATGCGACATGTGGATTACTGCGAGAAGGATATGTTTAAGGATTTAAGAGACAAAGTTAAAGTTGAAGAAAAGAGTCAATTAAAAAATTAACTTAAAAAGTATGACAAAAGAAAAACCAAAGTTTCAGGACTTAGTGATAGAAACAGGCCGGCAAATCGGAGAGTTTCCGTCAGCGGTCAGAGGCGCGCAACTATTCACAGTATTAAACCCCTCACAAATGATGCAGTTTACATTGCTGTGCCAGTTATTCAGAAAGCACAAAATTCTTTCGGAGGCGGAGGCTATTTCTATCGCTTGCCGTCATTTTCTGAACAGTGTGGATGACAAAGATGAAGAAGTTTAAGTTCCAAGACGCCACATTTGCCTACCTCGGCTCGAAAAAGCGTCAATGCACCACACTGGCTTCGTTCATAGACCCTAAAAAGCATGAGACATTGATTTCAACTTTTGCAGGCGGTTGCAGTTTCGAGCTATTCGCCAAGCACAAGCTGGGGATGAAGATAGTTTCTAATGACTGGAGCTTTGTTTCATTCGTGGCTCAAAAAGCATTGCTGGAAAATAATGGCGTCAAAATTGAAGCGCAGGATATCTATTCTCTTTTCAGGGAAAACGAGAATGATGGGTTCGTCAAAAAGAATTACGCCAAATATTTCACCGACCAAACCTGCGACTTCCTTGATACGGCGACCGAAAATATACGGCAGATGGCGGACGGAACCAAAAAATATCTTCTGTCGCATCTCATCGTGTATTACATCACCCATATTCTTCCTTACGGGAAAATGGGAGCCATCTATGATATCCGGAACATCAAGGACAAGGGATTATTCGATGCTCTTCAGGAAGCCAGCGGAAGTTCCGAATCAAGAGGCAGAAAATTAATCAAAGCATCCCAGCATCCATTGGTCGTTCTTAACTTGCTAGCGGAAAAGGTAAATGTTGGCATTATCAATAACAACAAGGAAAATTCAGTCTACAGCGAAGATGTTTTTTCTTTTCTTCCCAAGACCCAACAATTTTCAGGCGGAACTGTTTTGTTTGCCGATGCTCCATATTTTCAATCTTGCAGTTATAGCGTTTACGATTCAATCAATGAAATCCTGCTGGGGCATAAAATCAAGAAGAACAACAGCGTATTCAACAACAAGGATGTGGAAGAATGGTTTGATAAGTTTTTCCAAGCGAGCCAGCATATTGATTTGTGGCTTCTGACTTACGGAGGAAAGATTGAAAACCCTGACGCTCTCCATTCCGCCAAGTTTCTTGAAATGGTTAAAAAGCACAGGCCGAAAGCTAAGCTCCTCAAGTTTGAAAACTTTTCGTGGAGCATCAATACTTTATCAGGTAAGAGTCCCTCTCTATGCGAAGAATATTTAATCATCGCTGAACTATAAATTAAACTACAAACTATATGTCAGATTACAAACTTTATGAAGAAATACAACTCGTTCCAATAAACTCAATTTTTCCCAGTCCGTTTGAAAATGCCAACGAATTATCTGATGAGATGTTTGAGTCTTTGAAACAAGATATTGCCAAGTATGGCCTGATAGGAAATCCCATTGTCGTAAATCCTGTCGACAATACCATCATCGGCGGACATCACCGCTTCAGAGCATTGCAGGAATTAGGCTACGCCGAAGTTCCAGTAGTCTTTTTCGAGCCTGAAGACCAAATCGAACAGCGCATTCTCTCCATTGCTTTCAATCAAAAGCATGGCACATTCAACGAACAGCGCCTCCACTCTGTCATTAAAAGCATCTATGATTCAGGACGATATTCACTTGATGAATTAAGGGATAAGCTGGGATTCAATCTGAACGAGCTTAAAGAAAAGCTGGAAACTATCAAAGTCGACGAAGACCTTATTAACCGAATTAACCAAGAAGCTATGGAAAGTGAAAAGAATATGCCAGTGCCGATGAATTTCATATTAACCAAAGAGCAGGAAGCTACCGTCCTTGAGGCGTTGAATTATGCGGAAGGGCGAACGAAAGGGGAACGTCTGCAATTCGTCAGCCGTTCATTCTTGTACCAGAAACTGGACGAAGAAAAACCGACTCGTTAATTTCAAAATCGCTATGGAAAATGTAAGAGGCAAACCGACCTCGCCTGAAGCTATAAAGAATGTCACCAAAAACCTTGAGATACAGCGTTCGCACGGAGCGTTTGAATTTTTGCGGACTGGCATTGCTCCGGTACCGTCTTGTTCACAATGTATTTTTTCAGCCGAATGTAAATATTTTGAAAAAGGAGGCAAGAGTTGCAAAGCGGTACTAGATGCTCAAGATGAAATCTATGCTGAAATTGCCTCGCTTAACTATATGACCAAGACGGATATGCTTATAGCCGACCGCTTCGTGAAGAATTTTTGTTTTTTGCTGATTGTGGAAAAATGGCTGGCTTCAGTCGGGCCGTTCAGAATTCATGACAAAGGCTTCGATATCCAGCCCGTGTTGAATGTAAAAACTAATTACGAACGATTGGTGCTAAAGCAAGCTGATGCGCTAGGAATCGGCCCACAGGCGCGAGCAAGGCTCAATCTAACCAATGTGCAATCGTTTTGTTTCGCTGAAGCCCTACAGAGAGCTAAGCCGATTAATGACGAAACGGCTAAGATAATTATCAATCAAGATGAACCCGATAACGAATGAAAAATTGCTGGAGTATAAACGAGACATCTGCGTTTTTCTGGAAGAGCAGTATATTCTTGAGGATGGAAAACCGATTGTGCTTCAGGATTATCAAAAGAAAATTCTTCGCGAGGTTTTCCAAACCAAAGATAAGAGTGGACATCGCCAATACAACTTAGCTTTGATGGGTGTGCCAAAGAAGAATGGCAAGTCGACCCTTGCCAGCGGTGTTGCTCTCTACATGCTTTTTTGCGATGTGCCTAACGCTGAAGTCTATAGCGTGGCAGGGGATAAAGACCAAGCCAAGATTATTTTCTCAATGACCAAGAAAGCGATTGAACGCAATCCAATACTTCTGGCTTCGGTTAAAATTTACAGAGACGAGATAGTCGTTCCCAGTACCAATAGTCTATACAAGGTTTTGTCGGCTGACGCTCCAACGCTTCATGGGTTGAATGGGTCAGCTATTATCTTCGATGAAATTTGGAATCAGCCCAATCGAGATTTATATGATGCTCTGACTCAGTCGCCCGTTCGAAAAGAACCGCTCACATTTATTGTGACTTACGCTGGCTCAGACCAAACATCCTTGCTATATGATTTATACCAGCGAGGCATGCAAAAAAAAGATTCACACATGTATTTCTTTTGGAGCGAGGAAAACTTGAGCAGTTGGATTACTCCTGATTATTTGGAGCAACAGAAGAAACGGCTTCCGACTCATGTCTATCAACGGCTTCACGAGAATAAATGGAGTCAGGGAGAAAATAGCTTCCTCACTAAAGAAGAGATTGCTCAATGCATCGACCCAGTCCTTAAGCCCCAGCTCGGTGGCAAAGACAAGCTGAAGTATTATCTTGCGGTCGACCTTGGGCTGGTTAGAGACCGGACAGTCCTATCAGTCTGCCACAAAGACCCTGCTGACAATTTAATCTATCTTGATTACATCAAAACTTACCGAGGCACGAAAAACAATCCTGTTCTCATCAGCGATGTGGAAAGGGATATCATTTGGGCGAACGATAACTTCGATATCGTCAGAAATATCTTTGACCCGTGGCAAATGAAAGGCACGGCCGAAAGATTGAAGGGCAGGATTAAGATAGAGGAGTTCACATTCACATCCAATTCAATCCAAAAGCTCTCACAGAATCTTTTTTATCTTTTTCATAACGGCTTGGTTCGCATCTTTCAGCATAAGGAGTTGGAGGATGAATTGCTCAATCTGAACGCCGAAGAAAAAAGCTATGGTTGGCGGATTGACCACAAGAGCGGAAAATATAGCGACCATGTCATCAGCTTAGGCATGAGTGCCATGGGTGCGACACAGAGCGGAAATTCAGCCACAGGCGTGTATTTTGGCAACTGGGGCAAGGTCGCATAATGGAAGTTATGTGCTTGTTTGGAGGAGTGGATAACTCTGGCAAAATCCCCTGGACTTCGTTTTAAAGCGAAGCTATGCTTGCAACGCAAGCAGATAAGCTACAGCAAGCCAAGATTAAAGAGCCAAAGCCATGAGACACATAAAAGAGTTTACGACCTACTTACAGGTCGAGAAAGAAATAAGCCCGAACTCCTACTCCGCTTACATGCGAGACCTGTCGGAGTTCGAGGATTACGCCAAGGTCGCTGAAAACAAAGTCACAAGGAACCATGTCAGAGGGTTCCTTTTTTCATTAGACGAAAAAGCCAATCAGCCGATAACGAGACGCAGGAAGCTGACCAGCCTGCGGATGTATTTCCAGTATCTAGAAAACGAGAAGCTCGTCAAGGAGAATCCAACCAAAGGCATCGCCAATCCAAGGGTAGAAGAAAAAGAACCGAGCTATCTGAATGAAAAAGAAATCAAAATGCTGATGGCGGTAATCAATGACGGCAGAGATGAAGTGATTATGAAGACGCTGGTCGAGACTGGCATAAGATTGAGCGAGCTGGCTCAGCTGGATATCCACGACATTGATACGAAAAACAAAACCATCAAAGTTAAACGCAAAGGAAACAAAAACCAGACTCTGCCGATAAACCAAAACCTTTCCACACTGCTCAAAGCATTCATTAAAGATAGGCAATCAACCGAACCGCTAATCTTGAGCAGTTTAAAAAAACGGATGAGCAAGCGAAGGCTTCAGATTATGGTCAAAGGCTACTTCAAAAAAGCGAAGATACTCAAGGACAATATTTCAGTCCATTCATTACGGCATTCATTCTGTGTGCGACTGCTCGAAAAAGATGTTGACTTACGAACGATTCAGATACTGGCAGGACATTCATCAATAACCTCAACGGAACGCTATCTTCACGTGTCCGCTGAGCAATTAAGAAGAAAGGGGGTGGTGTTCGCTGAGGTAAATTAATCGTCAACTAATTTTTAATCTAAAAAAATATGTGCAGAAACAAACATTACATCCCAGCCGTTCCGCCAGCCGACTATCGAGGAACGCTGGACAAGTGGATGAAGCAACTCAAGAAGATGGGCGTGCTGGACAAAAAGCTCCCATTGAGAAGACTTTGGTTAGAAGAGGAGGTCTACATAAAAGTCTTAGAGGCATGCGAGGCGTAGAGAAATAAAAAAGGCTTTATCGAGGTAACCGGGGTGGCTAGGTTACGAATCGATATGCCTTTTATATAGCAAATCCGACCTCGAACACAGGATGGGAAAAGTTCTTAAAAAACGATTGATTTTTGCCAGAAAAATTAGTATAATCAACTTAACAATTAAATCGCCTAACCCTTATGAGCAATCATAAGATATGGCAAAAAGACCCAACGAAGACACTGAACCCCGCGTTCAGCAACTCTTCGTTGGGCTATGTCTCGAAAGGGACATAGGGTCGCAAGACCTAGCTGGCGCGGGGCTTTGTGTTTTCCCTAAGCCAGCTACTAGATTAAAGGCTTATGGAAAATCAAAATGAACCTCTAAAAAAGAAGTGGTACAAAAGGTGGTGGGCTATTGTTTTTTATGTATTTGTTTTTTTGCTCGTAGTCGGCGGATTACAGGACAATGGGGAGACAAATGAAGCTGAACAGGTTGCCAGCCAGGAACCTGTCAATCAGACTGCCAATGCTGAGTCCGTTAAAAATGTTAGTGAAAAAAAACAGTTAGCGGATATTCAGACGCTCAGCGTTCAAGAACAGAAAAATGAGAGTTGGCATGAAATTGTCAAAAAAGACATTTATGATGCTGCCGATGATTATGTCGCAAAAGCTCAGGCTGAAGGACAAGGCACGCTGAAGACGATATCCAATATGCCGTTATTCAAAGAAGAAAAATTAAAAGTGTTGATTCCGGCCGGTCTTGGAGAAGAAGATATAAAAAATACAATCAGGGATATATATGATGCAGAATCTAGGGCTGACGACAGGCTTGACCGGATAACCATTACGGCGTACGACAAAAGAGAAAATATTGAATCGGAAGGCAGTTATCTATCCCACTCTTACTGGGAGAAATCGGATGAAGAATTGGACAAGAATGACAAAGACGTCACAAGCTTTCGCTGGGGACGGATTCACTGGTCATATGTAAGCGAAGAAAAACCAGTCAAACTTTCAGGCGAGTCTTCTGACAGGGATAGGCAGATTTATTATCGGCATGTTGAGCTGATGAACAACATGTCTGATATTCCGATATCGGAAATAGATGCCCAGTCAGCTAAGGACTATGAGACAATCGGGAAAGAGTTTGGCATCAGTTCAAAAGAGGCCGAAGAAGCTAATGATAGATTTTTTGAATCAAAGCCGACCGATGGAGACATGATGATATCCAAGGCCTGCGCGAGTAGAAATGACAATCAGGTCGCGGAAGAATTCGGAATAACCGAAAACAAAGTCAAAGCAATCAAACTCTATGTGTTTAACTGGGAGGCGAAACAACCTCTTTAGAAAAAACTATGGACAATAATATACGAGTTGGCTTTGAGGACGAGAATGGCTTCAAGGAGCTGGAGGATGCCACTTTAAGTTATTTCAGTAAATACTCAGACTCTCAGCTTGATGCGATATACGAGGCAGACGTGAGAGCGAGAGAAATTATCGATAAAATCAGGGGCTCAAAAGAGCTTGGAATTAAGTAGAACTGGTGGTATAGTTTAATTATCAATTAGTAGCCAAATTCTGGGACTTTGGCATTTTTTATATCAAACAAAAACGATGGCAAATTTAGATAAAATGGAAAAACCAGAACTTGTGGAATTAGTCAAAAAACTTCAGCACAGAAAGAAGTACGGTTTGGTTTGGGAAGAAAAACTTGAGGACGTTGTCGAGCAGTGTAAAAGGGAACTTCCAGTTTTAGAGGAGGTGGTGGAACGAGCAATTGAAAAAGATAAAGATGGCTCAACGAACTTGCTTATTGAGGGCGATAATTATCATGCTCTTTCAGTTTTGAATTATACTCATGCCAACAAGGTGGATGTAATTTATATCGACCCACCTTACAATACCGGCCAGCAAGATTTTAAATATAACGATAGATGGATAGATAAAGACGATGAATACAGACATAGCAAATGGCTATCGTTCATGAGCAAGAGACTTACGCTTGCAAGAGACCTGCTTAATGATGGAGGATTGATATTTATTTCAATTGATGATAATGAAAGTGCTCAGTTAAAATTACTATGCAATGATATTTTTAAGGAGGAAAATCTGCTGGATGTGTTTTATATTCAAGTAAGATATGCCTCAAAGTCGCTTAATGAAAAGGATGACTTTCAAAAATTGATTGAGCAAGTATTAATTTATACCAAAAATAAAACAAAATTCAAACCGAACAAACCAAGCGATGAATATGACCTGAATAAATTTAGATTTAAAGTCACGGAAAAGGCTAAAGGTAAAACACTTGAACTTGGCAGAAAAAAAGTGGAGATATTTTTACCAGGGGAATATGAAATTACAGAAGAGGAAAATGGCTCAATGGAGTTTTTGAAGGCAACTTGGGCGAGTGGTAGTGTGCTAAAGGGAAACACTTCAGGTAAATTTTTTCACAATTATCTGGAAACGCGGAAAGATGTTGATGGATTGGGTGTGCTGTATAAAGTTCATGGCATTGGCGAGGATGGTATAGGATATCGTTATTTTACAGGGCCTAAAAAAGAGACAGCAACAAAAGGACAATTCTATTCAGGGGTTCCTTTAAGTAGGAGAAAGGATATTGATGAGAATGGCAGTTCAAGAAAGGAACGACCAGTTATTAACTTCTATGATTATAGCGGTGATTTTGGAAATATCAGACACGAAGGGCTAGTTGATTTTAGGAGTGGTAAGAAGCCGACAAAAATGCTTAAAAATTTAATAAATTTGCACAGAAATAAAGATGTATTGGTGCTTGATTTTTTTGCTGGCTCTGGCTCAACAGCTGAAGCTGTATTGATGCTCAATGAAGATGACGGCGGAAATAGAAGGTTTATATTATGTACCAATAATGAAAACAATATTGCTGAAGATATAACGCATAGTCGTATAAAGAATGTTACCGAGGGATATAATAGTACAGGGGCAATACCAACCAACCTCCGTTATTTCAGAACAGCCTTTGTTTCAAAATCGAAGGTATCAGACGATACTCGTCGTGAGTTAGTAAAACGCTCGACGGAGATGATTTGTGTGCGAGAAAACGCATTTGAAAAAGTAGCTGACAATAAAAATTTCAAAATATACAGAGATAAAAATCATGTAGCTGGTATTCTGTTCGACCTCGATTCCATTTCAGAATTCAAAGAAAAAATTAAAAAACAAGCATTACCAGCCCATATCTATGTTTTTTCGCTAACTAACGATACTTTCGATGAAGATTTTGATGACTTGGAATTAAAGCACGAATTGTGTCCAATTCCAGAGTCCATTTTGGAAGTCTATCGAAAACTTTTCAAAGAATAAAAATATGCAATTAAAAAACTATCAAAAAATAGCGGTAGACAAACTTTCTCTAATTTGCAGAAAACTGCTCGAAAAAGACGGACAGCGAGTTTGCGTATTCAAGGCTCCGACAGGCTCAGGTAAAACTATCATGATTGCTGATTTCCTTGACCAGATTGGCAAGGAACATTTGCCATCAAAATACGCATACTTGTGGATTAGTGGTAATAATCTGCACAAGCAAAGCCGAGAAAAATTGGAAAATTATCTTAGTGCCAGTCGGTATTCCTTTTCCTACCTGGAGGATATTCAAAATAATGAATTGCATGAAAACGAGATTGCATTTGTGAACTGGCACAGCCTGACCAAGCAGGATAAAAAAACAGGCGAATACACTAATCTATTCATGCGAGATAATGAGGGCGATAAAAATCTCGGCACATTTATCAACAACGCCAAAGAAAAAAGACTGCAGATTATTCTGATTGTAGATGAAAGTCACTATCATTATTGGTCTCAAAAATCACAGCAACTCGTGCAGGATGTTATTGGGCCGAAACTGACTCTCGAAGTTTCAGCTACTCCAAAGCTCGAACCATCCAGTGAGGACATTGTTAATGGAGACGCTGGCTTTGTTTCGATTCGTTTCGAAGATGTGGTTGAGGGAGAAATGATTAAAACCGAAGTGGTCATAAACAAGGAAATCGGAAAGCATGCTAAATTTGAGGATGTAGCTGATGAAGTTATCTTATCTGCGTCATTGGAAAATCAAGAGGAAATCAGAAAACTTTTCAAGAAAGAAAAATCCGATGTTCATCCGCTCGTTTTGGTTCAGCTCCCTAATGAGGGAGAGGCTACGAGTGCGTTAGACAAAACGAAGCTGGAGTTTGTTGAGAAATATTTGAAGGATAAGCATAAAATTACTGTTGAGAATGGAAAACTTGCCATTTGGCTTTCAGAGAGGAAGGAAAACTTGGAGAATATTACCGCAAACGATAATGATGTTGAAGTATTAATTTTCAAGCAGGCTATCGCGATGGGCTGGGATTGCCCAAGAGCGCAGATTCTGGTTATGTTTCGGGATATCAAGAGCTCTACATTTGAAATTCAAACTGTGGGTCGGATTATGCGTATGCCAGAGGCTCATCACTATGAAGACGATGAGCTCAACAGAGCTTTTGTTTATACCAATCTTCCGAAGGTCGAAATTGCTAAGGACAAAGAAAGTCAGACTTTCTTTGCGATTAATCCATCACACAGGAAGCAGGAGTATAAGAAAGTGGGATTGCCGTCAGTGTATCTTAGTCGTGTTGACTATGGCGATTTAACCTTAAGTTTCAGAAAACTGCTCATTGAAGAGGCCAATAAATATTTTGGCATTGAGCCGAGCGATTCAGTCCAAGTTGCCAAGAAGAAAGCAGATGTGAAATTAGACCTGCTTCCTAAGGAATTGCTCCAGCCAGTGATTACGGATGCAGTACTGGAAAACATAGACAATGTGAAAGAAATTGTCGGCAATGTGCTGAATTTCAAAGTTCCAGAGGATGACTTGAAATATAAGTTTGAATATTTTGCGAAAGCCATGTCTCTTCCATTTGCTCCCGTCCGCTCCCACACTAAGATTCAGCAAGCCCTATATGACTGGTTTGATAGCTTCATTGGATACAAGGACTCAAGCCGTTTAGAGATTCAACGCATAGTAGTATGCTCCCCGGTTAACCAGAAAATATTCCGAGAAATAATCGAATCAGCCAAGGAGAGATTTAGGGATGTAAACCGCAAAGAGAAAATGGCGAAGCAGAGAAAGAAAGAGGTTGTTTGGGATGTTCCTGCTGTCGACTATTTCAATGAATCCTATGATAAGGTTGCGACATCGAAAAATATAATGGAGCCATGTTATCTCCAAAGAGAACGTTCGAAGCCCGAGAAAGATTTTGAGGAGATACTTGAGAGTTCCAAGAGTGTCGAATGGTGGTATAAAAATGGAGTCAGCAAAGAAAGTTATTTTGCCATTCAATATCAAGACCCTAAGAGTGGGATTGCCAGAGCATTCTATCCTGACTACATAGTGCGCTTCTCAAATAAAGAGATTGGCGTCTATGACACTAAGTCTGGGTTTACAGCTGATAGTGAAGAGACGAAAGCTAAATCTGATGCGCTTCAGAAATATATCAAGAGCAATGATAAAGTTAAGGGTGGAATCGTGGTCTTTAAGTCTTCAGGTGCTCATGTCTTTGCTGATGCTAAATATTCCAGTGACTTGAGTGGAAGTGGTTGGCAAAAGATGCAGATTTAAAAATATGTCCGAGTACTACAATCCAAAAAGAACACGCAATCTCTTTGACCCGAAGTCAAAAGAGCCATTCAGAATCAGTCGCTCTAAGCTGGACATGTTTTTGAATTGTCCAAGATGCTTTTATCTTGATAGGCGAATGGGAGTCGGACAGCCTCCGGGCTATCCTTTCAATCTTAATTCGGCGGTAGACAAACTGCTCAAGAAAGAGTTTGATTTTCATCGAGCTAAAAAGACTGCTCATCCGCTGATGGATGAGTATGGCATTGACGCTGTGCCTTTTGAACACGAGAAAATGGAAGAATGGAGAGATTCGCTGAGAAGAGGAATCCAACATCTGCATGAAAAAACAAACCTACTTCTTACTGGAGGAGTGGATGATGTTTGGGTTAATCCGAAGGGAGAGTTGATTATTGTGGACTACAAAGCTACTTCCAAGAGCAGTGAGGTTAATCTTGATGCCGATTGGCAGATTGGATACAAAAGGCAGATGGAAATTTATCAGTGGCTCTTCAGGAAAAACGGATTCAAAGTTGTAGAGACTGGCTATTTCGTCTATTGCAATGGAGATGCTGACAAGGAAGCGTTTGATGCCAAGCTGGAGTTTGATGTGAAAATTATTCCGTATAAAGGAAATCCTGATTGGGTGGAGAAGGCGTTGATTGATGCCAAAAAATGTTTAATGAGCTCTAAAATTCCAAAGCCAGAAAAAGACTGCGATTATTGCCAATATGTGAAAACGGTCAATGAAACTGTATGAAGCCGAATTGGAATAAGTATTACTATGACATCCTCGATTTCTATTACTGGGAGCCTCAGCATCTGGGCAAGATAAAGAATCCCAATCGGAAATATAGGACTTACGATGACATTTTCAAACATCTCGGACAGATGGAGGTTTCTTTGAATCATCAGCTGGCATTGTTTTTCAATATCGTCCCCGAAAGCGTTTCAAACGGCCTCCTTAAAGCGATGACGGACGGAAAGGCCAAGGATAAGTATATCTACGAAAGCCACAAGACAGCCAAGGTTATCGAGAAGCTTAATGACTTCACTCAGCCTGATTTATTGTTTGAAGGCAAAAACAGCCTGCTGGCAATCGAGGTCAAGCTGGATTCTTGGAGCAGTCTCGACCAGCTGATGAAATACTTATTGCTCTATGTGCTTCTGAAAAAGAAACTCAAGCACGTCAAAAGGTTCAGTTTGGTCTATTTAGCCAAGGACAAGTTCGATGGCATCTGGGAACAGGAATACAAGAATAAGGAAGAATTATTGAAGGCGTTCAGGGAATATGAAATACCTGACTATACCGCCAAAGGGGATATAAACATCAAGCCGTATAAAAAAGCCATTCTGAAAGCGATTGAGGAAACCGACATCCATTTCGTCAATTTTCAGGAGTTCTCCGGCTTTCTCGATTCAGAAAAAAGGAAACTGGGACGAAGCGAACTGGGCAGGGGATGGTCTAACTTCATAGATGGGCTGAAAGTGGAGTTAAAAATAAGGAAGCTGATAAAATAAATATGCTGACAGATGAACAAGTAACCAAGTTTCAGAGCATTTACCGAGAGAGTTTCGGAAAAGAAATCAGCAGAGCTGACGCATTGGAAAAGGGGATAAAGCTCGTGCGTATGATGGAAATCGTCTACAAACCGATAATTGAAAAAGACTTGGAAGATTTGCAGAAAAGGAGAAGTGAAAGGCTCCGTAGGCATAACGGGAAGCTGTGATGGACACGAAGTGCTCGTGGAGATATCAATCTCCCACGAATCACCTCCTTTCTAGGGAGAAATTGATTTTGACCGAGAGCATCGCACATATAGGTATTCCAACATTATAGTTAGATATCGTGAGGTGTGGTCAAAGTCCGCTGGTCGTATCCGCCGATGAGGCGGAAACAGCAATGGCTTAGCAGAGCAAAATATTAGCCTCTCCGGCTAATCCGCCGATGAGGCGGAATCTGCAGACATACTTTGTGTACATGGTATGCATAGACTTTATAGGACTAATCGCAAAAGATTTGTGAAATACTTGCTGAAAAAAAGAAACACCTTAAGTGGTGTTTTTTGCGTTTTTTTGGTATATTTGTAAAACTAAAATATAGCTTATGGAAATGGAGGGAATAAATAAAACAAAACTAAAAATAATTATAACAATAGCAGTTCTGTCTAAGAGCTCTATTTTTAGATTTATTTTTGGTATATTTAATGAAATTTATATTTTTTTTCGAGCTAATTGGAATTTGTTATCAGGAAAAAAAGTTTTCATAAAAAGAGACCATTATGTTCCTCAAATGATACTGAGGAATTTTGCCATAGATTCAGATAAGAAAAAGGGATTAGTTTTTCAATATGAGAGGGGAAAAAATTTGCCCACTGAAGAATCAATTAGCAAGAAAGTAGCTTGTAAACCGGGTTACTATTTAACCAAGAATAAATTTACCAAGAAAATGGATAATATAGCAGATGATTGGTTAAATTCTTTTTTAGAGTCTCGCTGTCGAATAATATTTACAAGATTTTTATCTGATTCAGGAGAAATACAAATAAATAATGCGGAACTTAACTTCTTGGCATCTTTTGTGTCCAATTTATATACTAGAACTCCTGCTTTTCGAGCACAGCTAAAACATGTAATTTGCTATTTATTAAAAACAGGAAGAATTAATGTCAAAGAGCTTGGAAATAAGAAAAGACTCAGCCAAATATTATCAGGCAAGGATTTTGAGCAGGATAGAATGAATTCTCATAAAGTAGGATTTTGTGTTGACATTACAGGCATAGACAATCATTTAATTATTGGAGGTGCATTAGTAGCTGATAAAATAACGGAGCAAATTTTCAAAAAATTAGTTTCGATATATGAAGCTCCTGATGACATAGAGTTTATTATAAATGACAATCCGGTTCGTATTGTTAACGATGAAAAGAATTTGACTTGGCCTGATGGGTGGGATTTAATTAATAAAGACACGCTCATTTTTATTCCCATATCAAGAAAAAGATGTCTGGTTTTTAGTGGTGAGAGTAATAAGTTTCGGAATATTCCGATTTTCAAAGCGGATAAAAAGTTTGTCGAGCGGGTCAACTTTTATACCATCTACTACGCAAACGACTATGTCTACTCTGGAGAGATGGATGCGGATTTGCAGAATAATTTTAATATAACGAAGAAGTTGCACAAATTCAGCTAATTTTATTTTGGAGTAATAAGAGATTTGTATTGTTGTTTTTTATGAAGTTCTACGATTTTTAGTATTTCTTCAAGAGGTTCCCTTTCTTTGGCATATATGAATTTTAAAGCATAACTGGCTATAAGAATATTCGAGGAAAGAATTTTATCGTTGTCATTGTTGTAATAAGTTTTTCTTCTGATTCCCTTTTGATTTTTTTTATTTGGATGTTTACAGTGAATTAAAATCTCAGAGGATAGGGTGAAATAATGTTCTCTATCAAGGAAGCTTGCTCCATAAAAACTTTTCCTTTTAGGGAAAACCTCAGCTACCGGATTATCTGAAGTAATAAATCCCAGTTTGGCTTTTGATATATAGACAAACCAGTCTTGACCAGCGAAGAGATTGGCAAAGTTATGGATGTTTTCAAACATCCCTATGTGAATAGCATTGTTTACATTCAGTTTGTAATCTTTATTTAGAAAACTTTCCTTCAATTTTTGTCTCATTTCTGGAGATGTGGTTTCCCCGCTGGTGCTATCAAATTTATCAAAAAAACCTTTTATATGTTCATCTGACATACTAAATGTAAAACTCATCATCTGTTTGGTAATATCCTCGACCATTCTTCGGTTTTGCTCTCGCATTACAGGACCTCTGATCCATATCATACTCATCAAAAAGCCAAGGGTCCATTTTTCGTCTTCACTTACAGCCTCTCCATTTAAAAGTTTTTTCTCAATAGGCGGAATTTTTTCGGCTAAAGATGTTTCAAGATTTGAAAACATAGTTTCAACCTCCTGGCTTACCTTGTCGGACACTCCAGTTTCTGCACCATAATAAAATTCTTCAGAGCATATGCTTTTGGGGCTACTTGGCAGAAAAATCTTATTATTTTTGCAACTTAAAACCTGCACCTTTTTTTCTGCATTTTGGAACCTTCTGAGGTAAAATTGTGGAATATAATGCTGGTTTCGGGTTATCTGAGACTCATCCATTGTTGTGTTTAAAGGATAATTTATATGCTTAAGTTTATCTCTCGGAGAACAATTAGTAAATAGAAATGTAATTTGGTTATTTTTGAGGAATATAATAAGAGTGGGCAACGAGTGGGTAACAAACATTAAAACTAAAAAAGAATAAGCAATATTTCCGAAGAGTTCCTGACGTGGTTATAAATCTCGCTCAGTGCGGGATTTTTTGTTATGATGAATTTATGAATAAAATTTATTTTATAAGCGGGGTTAATGGAGCGGGAAAATCCGCCATAATCCCACATCTCAAAAAAATACTTCCGAAAGAAAAGTATCAAGTTTTTGATTTTGACGAAAGGGGAGTGCCGGAAGATGCCGACCGAAATTGGCGGATTTCAGAATCAAAATATTGGGTGGAAAAAGGCAATGAATTGGCAAAAGAAAATATAAATATTATTATTTGTGGCTTTATAAAACCCGATGATCTTCCAAATATAATCGGGGAGGAATCAAATGAAATCAAATTAATTCTTTTGGATGCCGAGCCGGAAATAATACGCCAAAGGCTCATAAGCCGATATATAAAAAATAATATTTTTGATGAATCGCAAAAAATAATCGGTAAGCCGATTCAGGAATTTATCGCAAGCAATGTTTATTTCGCACCAAAAATGAAAGAACTTTTTGAACAATCCGATTACCCAATAATCGATACTTCAAATCTAACACTTGAAGATGTGGCAAGAAAAGCTGCAAATATTATTTTGAAATAAAAAAATACTTTTGTGTCCATATAACCACATAAGGAAACATTCTCACATTCTCAAGAATGTGAGAATGTCGTATGGACGGTAATTATGTAAGCAATTAATTACGTAATTTTCTAAAAAAAGAACAGGGATAAAACCTCCGTCTGTCGACGAGACAGGCTGTTTTTGCTTGCCACGTTATATTCGCTATTTGTCGAATATTTTGCGCGGTGTTATTATAAAAATATGAAAAAAATAATACTTGCATCAGCATCTCCTCGCAGAAAGGAGCTATTGGAAAAAATCGGACTTAAATTTGAAATAGTTTCCAGTGACTATGAGGAGGATATGAGCTTAAAAATGAAGCCATTGGCATTGGCGAAGTTTTTGTCGAGAGGCAAAGCGGAGTCGGTAGCCAAGAAATATAAAAATCATGTCATTATCGCAGCCGATACTTTCGTGGCTCTGGGCGATGAATTGCTGGGCAAACCGCATCTGGCTTCTGAGGCAGAAAAAATGTTGAGAAAAATAAGCGGAAAAGTCGTTTCAATCATAACCGGCTATACCATCATCGACACTGCCGAAAAGAAACAGATATCTAATGTCTCGGAAGCCAAGGTCCATATGAAAAAACTTACAGCTGAAGAAATAAAAAATTATGTCAAGACCGAAGAGCCGCTGGACAAAGCGGGGGCTTTTGCCGTGCAAGGCATAGGTTCGGTTCTGATAAAAAAAATAGAAGGAGACTTTTTTGGAATAGTCGGATTGCCTTTGTATGACTTGGCGCAATCATTAAAGAAAATGGGAATTAAAATTATCTAACATGAAAGCATTCCAACATATGAAAAATTTAGGAAACAATATGGAATATGGATTTGAAATAATTTTTCCCAGCGATCTGGCTCCAATTGATATTGAATTAATCGGCAAACAATGCAAAATACAAAATGCTACCAGCAAGGAACAAATCGAAGGATTCGCAAAAGCTTATTCAAAAGCCAAGCAGCTTGCATTGGATAAGCAGAGGCTGGAAAATTTAACCCAAGAGCAAGTTAAGAATTTTATATTAGAGTTGGGAGTGCTTACGGAAAAACGCAATGAAAAAGGATTTCGCCAAGTGCCGGTCACTTTTAAAAATGGGCAAAAAGCTTTGGATGCGGAAAAAATTTCACAGGCCATAGAGGGTTTTTGCCAAGGAGTAGCCACATTTTTGAAAGACGCAAGAGAAGACGAAAGGCTGAATATTGCGCTGCTATACACTGATTTTGAAAAAATACATCCTTTTGAAGACGGCAATGGCAGAGTGGGAGACTTGCTTTGGAAGATATTAAAAACAAAAAAAGAAGGTGAGTGGCCCAAAGAACTGCCACCGGATGTATTTAGTGAATAAAACGAGAGTAATCAATAAAAAACGCTTTATATAAGCGTTTTTTTCGTTTAGCTATTGACTTCAGATTGATTTTGTGATATATTTGGGTGAAGTTTTTTGAAAATTTGGTCGTGCAAAAATTAATAAGTGAGAAGAATATAACATATACCTTGAAAGGGAATTGTGATGATAAAATTGAAAAATGCATTATCAGAAAGAGAAAAAAGGGAAGGCGATGGAAAATTGCTGGAATTGTGGTTGGAGACGTGGCCTGATTGCCATTTAAAATGCATGTTTTGTTTTAATAATTCCGATTTTTCGATAAAAAGTTCGAAAAAGTTTCTTGAGATGGATGATTATAAAAATATTCTGAACCAATTCAAGGATCTGGGAGGAAAAGTAATAGGTATACCGGGAGGCGGAGAACCTTTATATTTTACGAATTTTGCAAAAACAATGATGGTTATTTCATATGCGAAGAAACTTGGATTGCGCGTCATTCTCTTTACGTCCGGAGATCTGATAACCAAGGAAAATGCGGGAGAACTCAAATTTTTGGATGTCTCTTTGCTGATTAAATTTAATAGTCAGTTTGCCTCCAGGCAGGATTTTCTTGTGGGTTCAGATGGCTATACTGAAAGAAGGTCAAAGTCATTAAAAATTTTGCGAGAATTGGGATTTATGAATCGTGAAACTGATTGTGAAGGCAATTCTGTTTCCAATGTAGGATTCGTCACTCCCATACTTCGAGAAAATTATGACCATCTGCATGAAATTTTCCGGTATTGTCTGCACAACAACATTGTTCCCGATATAGACACGGTTCTTCCGACAGGAAGAGGAGCAAGTTTCTCCAAAGTGGAAGATGAGGCAACGAGAAAAATGTTTCTCAAATTGCAAGAAATTTCAAAAAATGAATTTGGATTCGGATGGGAAATTTCTCCAACATATGTCGGTGGCTGTTGCGATAGGCACAAGTATCATCTTTATGTGGATTGTGAGGGGAATGTCAGTCCATGTTTGGGAGCTAACAAAAAGAATGTTTTTTTGGC